>Ga0065711_1002065_pt1 | contig 65297 bp, 31 predicted proteins | sample Hoacrofraction12_FD_59098 | JGI IMG/M metagenome (GOLD analysis project Ga0065711, IMG submission 59098) | Hoatzin crop microbial communities from Cojedes, Venezuela - Epithelial fraction 12 v2 (version 2) | ecosystem: Host-associated > Birds > Digestive system > Esophagus > Crop | place... | reverse complement strand
TTTGGCACAGGTAACTCGTAGAGGTCTTTGAAGGCTCTATGGAAACACCAACCCCTGCTTTCGGGCTCTAAGATAAACTGATTTTTAGGCACATACTCAAGTGCATCTTCCTTTGGCCTATAAACTTACTGTTGTATTGGAGAAAAGAAAAAAAATTAATACTGTAGTCGACATAGCTACAAGAGGCCTGAAGCTGAAAGAGAGGCACAAACAGGGGAAGAAGCTGCCCACGCAGCGATAAGACTGGTACAGGGAATTTCTCATTCTGATCCACAGTCTGTTATGCAGTCGCGTGTTACAGCAGTGGACACCCACACACTTCACAGCACCACATTGCTACGGCTCTTTAGGGAAAACAAGAAAAGAAAAACACACACAGAAAACCGCCAAATCCCTGCCTCAAAAAATTTCCCGGATCACACCAACAGCTTGAAGATATCACTCGTTAAGGTTTCAGTGTTTCCTGTGAACTTCACCATTGCAATTAGTTGCAGGTTATCATCTAAAGGTGTAGCTCTTTCACAGCACAACAGAGCTTTTCTTCTGGTGAACGTGGACTCCGTGACCGTTGTCTGCAGCATGGGGACTACACCAGCATCTACTTTCTACATTCTGTAGGGAAACGATGCTTAAAACCCCCAAAGCACAACCACGATCCAGCAAACCCTTCCCCAAGAGAAAAGCTGTGCTGTCTGATTAGGCCCTAATTCTCGTCAACTGATAAACACCTGCGAGTCACTCCCTGCCCCAGCCTTGCCTGCTTTGGTGTGACAGGTAAGGCATTCTCCACAGCCACCATCCCAGGCAGCTGCGCGGCTCCAGGCACCGCTTTAAAATCTCCTCACAACCCTCGGAGAAATCCATGGGGAAGCAGCCTGGCTTCAGCAAGCCTCCCCAGCGGGGGTCCCCACCCAGGGACAGCTACCAGCAAGGGACAAGCCACGCAGCGAGTTGCACCATGGTAGGTCTGCAGCTGGAGCCTGGCCAGGGCAAACCATCGCTTGCAAGGGCTTCTGAATTTGGATAGCTGCTAGGAATTTTTTCTGGAAGCTGGCTAATTACCAACAATTTTCCTTGGTAAACAAAAGGCAGCCAGATATTTAAATAAGCAGCAGTGTAACTGTAACCCTTGCCTTGTCGTGACATCAGAATAGTCCTCAGCCTCTGTCTGCAGGCAGTAACTTGCATGAAGAGCTGTCTGCAAGAATCTTGAATTCAGAAAGGGGAAAGATCTTCCCAACACACACTCTGCCATGCTACAGCTGTCCTGATTGCTTTAGTAGAGAAATCTAATTTCTAGTGCTCCTTGTCAGCTGCATATTATTTATATAAGCTGGAAGCTGCGTATTATTTCTATAAGCTGGAAAACATAATTTTGGAGGACTGGTTATTAATTATGACAGTAACACAGCTTCACTGCAGTTACCAAATTAGAACATATTTCTTGTTACAGACAACATACCCATTTCAACCATGACTGAAACCCCAATGATTCTCTGAAAAATCATATCCATCTCTTTTCCCCAGGAGAGAAGTCAGGTCTGGCAGGCTCTGACTGCTAAACCAAGTGCCTCTCCTTTGGAAATGTGAGTAAGGAGGCACTGGCTGCACAAATCTTAAGCTACAGTAACGTATGAAATACTTTTATTATGATTTAGCATTTTAAGTCAACATTTACTGTTAATCACATGTCCTTGATTATATCTTGTTATGCTTTTAAAGAATATCTGAAGAACTAGAAGAGAAAGATATTGTGCAAGCATTCTTGGGATTTGGGAGATAGGAGGTGCTTTCTGGGTTTCTGCCTACCTGTTTGCTGGGAGAAGGCGAGATGTGGCACACCCTGCACCGAGGGGTTGCTGTTCCAGGATGAACAAAGTCCACCAGAACAAACTCCTGGTGGTCTCATCTTCCTGCTCGCTCTTTGTCCCGCAGTAGCTCCAGCCTAGAGGATGTCTTTGGGAAGCACCGACTGTAACCCACACTCCAGCTTGTGACATCCCCTTCCTAGAAGGCCACTGGTCATCATCTTTTTTTTTGCCATGAGTTGTCCCTGGCAAAGCTGTGCTTATCCCAAACATCTCCCTGCCAGAGGAGGTTCATGAGAAACTGCACAACCTCCTTTCAGCACACCCTTAGCCGTGGACAACTCTGGACTAAGGGTCAACACTGAAGTTTTGTTGCTGAATCCATGCCCACATCCACTAAGAACACAGACATTAAAAGATCACTGGTTTCACCTGGGACAGAGTTAATTTTCCTCCCAGCAGCTGCTGTGTTTTGGAGCTAGTACAAGCAGAATGTCGATAGCACTGATGTTTTCAGTCCTTGCTATGACATCAAGGACTTTTCCCAGTCTCTCATTCCGCTGGTGAGCGGGTGTGCAGGAGCTGGGAGGGCACACAGCCAGGCAGCTGGCCCATGCTGGCAAACAGAACGATTCCATACCATAAACACCATGCTCAGTTTCTGCGTGGGGTTGGTCAGGGAGCTATAGGTTTTTAGTCTGTCTGGGAGTACCTGACAAAGTCTGCCCGTTCCTCCTTTCAGTCTGGTAGCATCTGCAAAGCGGAGATTAAGATTCCTATCAGGAAATGCTTTTGACTTACTTAGCAGGTTCTTAGAGGGCAGCAGCCCCTACATCACTTGTCACAATCTTCTGTCAATGTTGTGTTTCTTTGTTGCAGGGAAGATTGCTCCCTACCAAACATGTAAAGACATTTTGCTGAAGTTTCTAGAATTGTAATAATGGTCTGTTGTTAAATTGTTTGGTTTTGTCTCAGAGTGTTCACTCAGTGGACTAAGGCCAAAGAGCAGTTCTGCGATGCCTTGGCAGACACGAACTTGCGTGGTTTCTTCTGCACAGATGCTCCTAAATAAGGCTGCAGCCTTCTCTAGGGGATGGACAGCAATACCTCAGTTGGGGAAGTAAACTTGCAATAGAAACATTTGACAGTGCACCACTCTCTGATATTGAGAACACAACAGATCATCGTGATTATAAAATATTATTTAGAGAAACCTTAAGACAGAGCTTACAGAAAGATGGTTTCTTCCTCTAACAGCAAGGAAATAAAAATGTGCAAGAAATTAACATGTAGGGATGGGAGGAAAAATGTGGTTGTGCCAGCATCTGGCTCAAACTAGTGTTGCCCGATACCTTCATACTTTTCCAGACCTCCTCCCAGCAAATAATAAAACATATAATGCTGATAGCACAACAGATACATTAGCAATCACGCTAACGAGGTTTCTCCTGTTGTGTAAATCTAGAAAGCATTTCAGTTTTAACCTTTGCATTACTTGGGTCTCCCCAATGCTGTCCAATCCATTGGCTCTACTGTGTCCTTTCTTCTTTGGCTTGTGGAAAAAGCAGAGCAATTCTTTTACTATTCTCAGAGACATTGGCCAATAATCACCTCATGGGCACTATCAGCAGCTTTGCAAGAAATCCGATCTTCTGCAGCTCGTTCTCCCTCTGTGACAACGCGCAGGTCCTCCTGGGGCTGGCAGGGTTCAATGCAGGTGATTCTTCATCAGAATTCCCCCCATTCTTCAGAATAGTTCCCACGATCTCCATTTGACACATTAATAACCATTACCTCTGATTTTAACGTGAGCTAAATTGCTGAATAGCATAAGAGTAGGTAAAACAGGCTGGCTAAAAACATTCTACACCTCTTAAGAAACTGAATCGAGCCCTCTGGTAGCCATCTCACAACTTTGCTCCAGAAGGCTCCTCTACGGTTATTCCGAACTCTTGCTTGAAATCGCACACTTCAACGCAATCTTGAAACTCCTAGCAAGCAAACTGCGATCCACTGGACATCATAATCTGGAATAGAAATGATTTTTTTTTTTTTTCTGTAGCATAAACTCGCAGTTTGGCCAGCTGGGTCCATGGGTCCACAGTTTCTTTGGCATTTCTATTTCAGCTATTGAACTGCTGAATTTTTTTAGCTTTTGTCGTGAAAATTTTTAATGATAATACCATCATTGTCTAACACTATCACTTTTATCTTGTTTCCTCTATGGTATTTGCCTACCTGCAGGAAATCTCTCTTTTCTTCTGTTACCATTTCCACATTTCCAGTTAGTTCTGCTTTTCCTTTTGCAATTGTTTTACTCCCTGTCTTCCTGGAATCCTGCTTTTTTATAAATGCCCTCTCTCAGCGAGACCAACTGCCTAGCGAGTATTAAACCTTCAGCGTAGCCTTCACTTCCTGAAAAAATAATTTAAAAATCCATAGATTACAAGAGTGTTTACCAGTCCAATAACTACTTTGCTCAATCTCAGGCAGCTACAGGAGATAAAATAAACCTAGGGGGTCTTACCCTACAGTAATAAGAAAAACAATGCTTTTGGCTCCCAACCTATTTTTATACTCTTTACTTGCCTTTATAGAGAAAAAAAAAATCTTCCTCATTCTCCTCTATTTTTTGTCATGCTTTGTTATTTTTTGCTTTCTATGTTTTGTAGACTTTGTTTTAGCTATAATGCTGTGACATTTTCTTTCTCATGTTTCTGTGTTGCTTCATGTGTTGTTCTACTGCATGTAGCACTCCTGGTGCTCTACACAATCTTTGAAGAATTAAAACAGAGCTGAGTATATGATAGCTCCAAGTAAGCTGAGAGGGGCAAGGAACGAGCCTGGGAGGGAGCGGCCATGAGACTTGGACTTACGCTCTCATGCACCAGAGACAGCAGAACAAGCACTGAGCTAGAGGGGAGTCCTGAAAGAGCGGAGGAAGGAGAAGGTCTGGACGGAAGGTGGGCGGAGGAGAGGCATCTTCAGCAGCTCCACCAGCCTTTCAAACCTGCAAACCTGCAGCTCAAATGGAAACTCTTACAGTCATTCTAAAACTGAGGAGCATAGATCCAGTACTGCGATTTGCAAAAGCTGTCGTGTTTAGGGAGGACTTCAACCGTCAGTTCCTTGCCTGCCTCGCATTTTAAGTATCTAGAACCGCTCAGCATAAAGGGATCTCTGCAAGAAGGCTCTGGCGCAGAACAGGGGCTGTGGTCACCTTTGCTGTACGCATTCAGAGCTGGGCTCCTCTAGGAAATACAGGAGGAGCGAGAACATTTTTCTTACAATATTAGTATTACTTAATTATACAGTATATAAAGCAACATTAATACTGCCCAGTTAAACCAATAAACTGTAGCACTGTGATCAGTTCTGTCCTCTGTATCTCGTTCTGCTCAAAATATATATAAAAAAATAAATCAAGCAGGAACAAGAGAAAAAGCCTTGGAGAAAGCATTATTAAACTCCTTCCAAAATCTACTACATATTTAATATAAAGGTGAAAGATCACTAAAACCAGTCAATAGCAAAATAAGCTCAGCAACACCTGAATCTCAATTCTTTGTTCACTGTACTTGCAGATAAAGGAACTTTTTCATTTCTGGGATCATCCATCACCACCTCCAAGGCCCACTAAGCATATCTGAAACATCTTTCACACTTTTTTGCTCCCTCAGCAAGAATGCATTCTTTCAAAGTTTTAACTTGAAAGAAATCTTAAAGTAAAATACACCGTAAAAAGTGGTCAGTGTTAGAGGAGACACTCTTGAGAGAAATCCAGAATGGATTCTACTGTGCAGCTGTACAAAATCTAAGCCATGAAGGTGAAAAATTCGTGTTAAAAAGCCACATGGCCCCACAGACCAAAGCTGTTGCTTTTCATACTTGGCTGCTTTTTTTGTTCTCCGCGAGATATTGGAGAGGCTCCCATTCCACCGATGGGGCCCCTCACGCTAGGTAAGCTCTGCTTGGCCCCAAGTCTGTAATCCGCTGTGTAATCGCATACAACCTCTGGTGTTTCGTACCGGATGTTCGGTGGCCCGGGGATAAAAGCATGACAGTGATGGTACAAACACCTTCAGAACAGACACTGCAAACACAGATGAGTCTGTTAAAATCCAATTACAAAAGAATCCAGATGTTCTTCTCTAAATGTTCAAGGTAAACTACCACATCACCAACTCCACCACTGATGCAGACACAGAGGAAGGGCCAAATTACGAGCGGCAAATACCAGGATTTTACCTTCTAGACGAGATTTTAGTGAACAGTTGCCACAGAACTATTGCACTACGGTTCTGGAGAAACCAAGAGAGAGGGTGTTGGCTAGGGCAGTCCTGGGGTTCACTTCTCACTGCAGACAGGTCAGTTACAGAAACAACAGCAATAACCAACTCTTATAACTTGAATTTAATTCAAATGCAGTCTCTGATATTGTATTATCATCATCACTTTGAAGTGCCTTTTCTATCATTTGAGGCCATCTGCAACAAACAGAACTGCACTAAATGTCATAAATAGCTGATACTACTTAATGTTACTTTATAAATTAATCAACCTTTTGCAAATTATCAGCCCATTCATTCTAGGTTCGTGAAATTAAAGCTGTATTTACATGAGGCTATGCCACATTGCCTGGGTAAGAGGTAAAGCAATGAAATTCTCCCCAGCTTTTTCTATTTTTTGTCTGCTTAGAAAGTTTCTACAATTCTTTGAGGAATGCTTAAAACAGGGAAAGAGATGCAATATGCACGTGTGCTATAAACGTAGTTAGTGCAGAGAAAAAAAAAAGTACGTCCAACCGCTTGCACTACAAAGACGACTCAGTTAACTACTCAGATTTCCTGAGAGCTCACACTTCAAGTGAGACTTTGCCTCAGTGATTCTCCAGTGATGTTTTTTACAGAATATTACCTCAGAGTGCTTTCTAGTTAAAGCTTTCTCAGTGCTCAAGGCACCTGCTGGTTGAGGAGATACTGCTTGCTTCATATGGAGAAACCGATGCGAAGAGAAACTTGAAAAACAAAAAAAAGTCTCCTTCAAAATGAAGTATTCTTTTCCTTCAACAACCTCACCAAAGCTTTTCTACTAAATTGTGATACTCTGCTGATGAAAATCAGAGATTAAAAATAACTTTCAAGCATGCATCTATACTCCAAATTCTAGTTATTTAACGCATCCGGGTACATGTTCTGTAGAGGTATGACCACAGCCACTGGATATCTGCCTTTGCATGAACGTGTTGGAGCGAGCCATTAGACGACAGATTACTCAGTGAAACTAATGTTCTCCAAAACCTCTCAAGGATCCAATATGACAAGCTAACTCCTGAGTTACATATTTATAGAAATTATTTCATCCTAGTAAAAAAGAAATTGGAGTTCCTGCTCGGGTAATAAAAGCCAACAGGTAACAGTCGGTGTGAACCCGTCAGCATCGCTGTTCCCAGTCCCTGTCTACCCTGTATGGACACGCACGTGAGCAACTGGAAAACTCCTCCCCTTTCAGGAGGAGGAAAGGAATGTAAATTCTTGCCTGCCTTGCTACAGTGCAACTTTCTGGCTTGTCCAGAAACTGGTTTCTATCAGCGATGACTTACATTGACACTGGGAATCGGCTAAGTCACACTTTATTCAGTCTTGAATAAAAAATTCTCTTTCTCTGGAGTCTGAAACAATAGTAGTTAGGTAGCTTCAGTAGGACTGCTGGTGATTACTTCATACAGATCGACACCTATCTCGTAAAAACTGGCACAAAGAGGGCATTATTCAAAATACATTTATATTCCTATGTGCAACATACTTCAGCAGACTGCATTGCAAATGAGTTCTTCAAATAGCAACAAACCAAAAGCAAATACTGCCATTTTTAATTTCCTGGAAGTGAACTGATATGGGACACACTGAAAGGAATTCTACAAAAAGAAACCACTTACAGAGCGAGAAGCATGTATTTAATTCAATGCTTTGCAAAGATACATGAATAAAGCTATGTGCATGACTTTCTTTAGGGATGGCCCCAGCTGTTTATTTATTTTTTTTTTTTAAGGAACAAACAAGAAACGTGGAGAGCACAGATGCAATAAAGAAACAAAAAAAACCTAAGTAAGTTTGTACCCACATACTTTACAAAATAAAGCATGTCAGTGGCACAAAACATCCTCTATACTGTATGACCAACAAATAAATGCACTGTAACATTGTTCTCTCAAACACCACAAGCCTAACACTAAGCTCCGAGAATGACAGTGACAGCAGGCATCTTTATTTCATCAGCCTTCTACAGAGTCATTTAGCACCATCACTTTTTTGCTGGGTTTTTTTGCCCTGCCTATCTCCTTTCTCGAAGTAACAACAGAAGCATAGCACCTTTTAATGTCTAAAATAAAAACAGGAATATTAAATGCATCCCAACTTCCAGAGATGAGGTAGCTCATGCTAAAGAAACGATGGAACTTTCTTGCCTTGACAGCTCAAGGCGAATAAGTCAAATTACTGGTGATGCACGTCTGGATGTCAGCTAAAAACAATGAATTTCTAAACTTTCTTTTTCTTTATTAGCAATTGGTCTGATATACATGTGAATGATTTGCAACATACATAAACTGGCACCATATATAAGACATCTGTATAGTTTGATATGTAATGGCTTCTTAGATGGGCAAGTATTGGAAAATCAACAAGTATTGGGTTTACGATGTATTTGGAAGATTAAGGATCATTTGATAGAATTCCACAGATAGGTTGTGAGAAGTGAAGTCTGGCCTTAAAATTTAAGACAAGGGACACCCCTACTGAAAACTCATATTTACCCCAGTAGTATTTTTACTTCATAAATTAATTGTGGCTATGGAGTACTCTTCTGAGCAGACTATTACACAGGAAAGTGCAGGAAAGACAATGCCAAATTAAGATGATCTTGTCTGAAGAGATCTTCTTCTACGAAAGACATAGATTTCTGTTAATGACTATCATAATGGCAACCACAGGAAGACAAACTGGGGTTGAGGGAGTAGGTGCGATTGAAATACAGCCAACGGTTCGCAAAAGTGCTCTACTTTTCTGTTATTCAGTATGCATCCAAGCAAAAGAAATAATCCTTAGAGTTTTGCATAGTCCCATGTTAAAACCATCTTATTTTGAATACCTGTAAATTTCAAAACAATTTGAAACAAGAGAGAGGAAAAAGATTCATATTACTTTTAAAACGTGGTCATCAATCCTCTTAGAATTGTACTGTCGTACTAAAAAGTTGGTTTCAAACATTTCAAAAGGAAGGTTTGTAAGTAAAATAAATATTCAAAAGGAGGCCGGGCATTTAAAAAGAACCGTATATACAATGCTGATCCAATATCAGCCATTACTTCAAGAGTCTCAGGATTAACTTCAATCAAAGTTCGTGTGTTTAATTGCTGCTGTTGCTGGGTAGTGTGTTAATTTCCCCCCTTCCTCTTACAGAAAGCAAACTGGCCCAACTTCCATCCCAAATTCCTGGTCGGTACTGCCAATGTCCACTGGTGCAATATCTATGATAGGTAAGCGTGCCACGTTCTGTGTTCTGTACTCAAAGACAGTCTTGCCCACATTCCCATTACGTTTCTGGAAGGGGGGAAAAAAAGAAAAAAAAAAGAAAAAAAAAAAAAGAAAAAGAAAACCTTAGGTGAGAGCTCATGTCAGAAACAGCCTGAATTCCACCTGGTGAGCCTGTTGTCTGAGGTCATACAGGAAGACCTCGCTGTACCTCCACTGAACAACACAGCCCTGTCTGTACTGCAACTTGGTGGTTTTAAAATGCATGTATCTCGTGTTTACAGTGATGAACAGACCTGTCGGATCGACACTGCAGGGTCTCCCCCTCAAGCTGGACTGATTACATCATGAAATCCTTCTCTACGTGTTCATACACACCCCTGCACGTGTATTCTTGAGCTATGCTACTTTAAAGCACAGACAGTACTCTAATTCATTTTAAGTGCAAAACTGATTTTAAAAGTATTTCGCCAGTCCCTTGGACTTGGCTGAGAATGCCAAGGTACACGAAAAAGTGTACTACTTGCTGGGTTTTATGCCCACTAAGATTTTTTGGGGGGGAACATTTTCCTCTCCAACTCAGTGATAGTAGCAGTGGGTTTCCTCCAGCGTATTGCTGCATAACCTCACCCATCTGGCAGAGAAACGGTTGAGGTTATCTCACCACTTTGTGTGATTCCACACACAGGTACACGAGAACTGGAAAACGCAAAATGGCAAGATACGGATCTCAGCATGCTCATTAGCAACCCGTCAACCGTTAATATCCTCTAAATAGCGCAGACTTCTACAATGTGAAGCTAGAATTGCAGGAAAACACCTATTTGATCAGTTATTTCTACAATTCATGGTGAAATTCTGCAGCATTTTAATTACTCCATTCTACGGATTTTTTGCTAACTCATGGAAGAACTGAAACCTTGAGAAGACAAAAGTCCTTCTTCTCCGTAACAAATGACGAACCCCCCGAACTTACAGAGCAGCTGTCATGCAGAACGGTGTATCGGAATCGGCTGTTCCCCTCTGCTTTGATCTCCAGGTCATTGGCCCCTTTCAGAATTACAGCTTTTTTCAGGTTCTTCGTCTGGTCATCCATGTACCCCACGCTGTTTTTACAGAGGTAAGTGATATTCTGGGAAGCTTCCTTTGACAGGAGGCGCAGGAATGTCATCTGAGTGACAGCTGTATCCCCATACACAAACTGTGAAGAAACAGATCAACATAAACATTAAGAGTTCATGGATTTTAGAAATATCTGTCATTACCGTAACCCCTTCCAGAGACGACTAGCAGGAGCCCTATTACCTAAAATCTAAGAACAGTTTCTCTTGTAATTTGTTGCTGGTTGACGACAAAGAAATGTAGACCTCCTGTAACAGGGATCATTTTGGAGAATTCTGACCGTAAAGCTCTGCAGCTGAACAACTGAAAGGCAGTTGGGTCTCCACAGAAATGCCAAGTTTTGGAATGAATTCTACCTTCTTCCAAAAAGGGATTTGGTAGGAGCTAAACCTTCTGTACGAAAAGGCACTCAGAAAACCCTTGTATAGTGTACCTGCTACATTACAACTTCAGCAGCTTGTTTTCTATAGGCTTTGATTATATTTAGAAGCGTCACAAACAGTCAAAGATTGAACTATATAAAAACAACTACAGATTTGCATATGGACTTTATCAACTAATTAACTTAAACAGAATTTTGAAAAATATTTTATAATGTACAGCTGTGTCTATAAAAAACCGAAGCAATTTTTTTTACCAATAACAAAAAATCTAAAATTCCTGATCTATTTTCCCTACCTGTACAGGTTTCATTTTATTCTTGCTTTGTGAATCATTGCAACAACAACAAAAAAAAAGTCACGCATGACTAAAAATGTATATGTTTCTCTGAAACTGATGAAGAAAAAAGAAAATCTTACACACTGACTCCATCATTTTTTATAAAATGTGTTATCTCTGTTTAGCAATCTTGGACATATTTATTATTTAGAATCTCTAAGGAGCGCATATGACTATCACACAGATCGTACTGTTAGCTATCAAATCTGACAGTGTTTTCAAAAATGAAATACTTTTATAGGACTCCTGAAGGCAATTTCTTCCTCTGAAGAGCATCTGACTTACAAAAACCCTACAAGCAGCTCTGCAGGCAGCTAAACGTCAACCGTGGTATCCTGGGTCATGGCAAGTTCTCCTGAATTTAATAAGAAGGCAAAGCATCTCAATAAAATCAATCGGTATCACTTCTGTTCTCCGCATCACAGTTCTCTGTTCTCCATTGTTGAAGTTCTGAACTGCCACCAGGAATCCAACTGATAACAGCAGTATTATTTTTACACACCAAATACTTATTTTAAAGGTATTTAATTACTTCCTATGAAATAACAATTGAAAATAGTTTCTGTGCTTTTGATTTGATGAACTAGGAATAAAAATGGCAGAAGCTTGTTAATTAATTATATACTTTGCATAGCATAAACTTCTGTTATTTGGCAGGATCATTAAGCCTACTTAGAAGTTACCACAGAGGGAAAACCCAACAGAGAGCTCAGAGTGAACTTTTGTCTGCCTGGAGACTGATGCATTTGGCATGGAGCATTCTGACACACATGACAACAATCATACTTCTTTTAAAAAAAGGTTTAGCTGAGAGGATTTATAAAGTAAGCTTTGTATTCTTTAGCAGTAAAAAGCCTTCCAAAAAAAAAGGGTACAATTCAATTAAAACAGCAGTGACTTAAATCATATATCAGGGTAAAAGTACACTTTCTAAGGACAAGGATAGTGAGTTATGGAAGTAGGCTGCTAGAGAAGTTGAAGTTTTGCAGATCAAGAGAAGCGAAGCTCTGCCAGCAATGGTATACTTAGAGCCAATCCTGCCTTACATGCACTTGCACTGTTTCTCCCAGATCTTTGCTATTATTACTGTATGGTAACAACCAATTGAACATAAGCCAGTCAATCAACAGTTATAATGTTCTGACTGTAGCAGAATCTGCTCAGAATAGCAGATGAAGTTCTAAACTAGAAGGAAATAAGTTTCATAGCAGTTGATTCTTGACATTAAATATATTTCATTACCTGTGATCCCCTGTTCATATCAAGGCCATACCAAATAGGCTTTTGATCAGATGACCTGCTGGCCCACCACATTTTAAGTGGTATAGTAGATGGGTTTGCAGAAATACAGGACTCTCCAGTCTCCATGTTGCAATACACTTTTATAGCATCTTCAACGCATCCCTGGTTAGGATCAATCCAATATTCACCTACGAAGAACATAAAATGTGATTCCGTTACATCATTACGATTCTTGAAATAACTGGGGAGACATAAGCAAAAGTGTGTCACGACAGTACAAAACACAAGGAAAACAGGCATGGGTTTCACGTAATCTGATGCGTGTTTTGATGCGCATGTCAGGTACACGCTATGATGTTCCTTCAAGGTACAAGCTGATCAGCATTTCAAATATTTCAAAACTGGGGAATGCAGACTTCAAAGTTGGTTAAGGTTACTTAAGCCTATTGCAAAGCTCCTGGACACTCCCAGTGCACAAAAAACACACAATGGCTAGAAGATAATTTTCCCTACACATGAGAAACCAACGGCAGCCCCTCCTAATGTCAATGTTGGAGGCAAAGTTTCAGGAAACAGGGAGAAATCCGGTAAGGCCTGCCGCTAATTACCTCTACCCTCCAGTCTGTTCTGATTTATCACTGGTAATCCACATAAATGAGGGAAAGTCCTAGATGGCACATTAGCACATCACCACCTACTAACTGTCACTACGGAGCAGCAGCAGAGAATTCTGGATGGAAAGCACTCATAGGTCATTGGCCCACAGGTAACGTTTTGAGCTAAGAGCAATCAAGCAAATATTCACAATCGGTGTACCAACCTAGCTCTGTCAGCATATAAGCGGTACTCCGTGGTGAAAACACGTGTTCCATGGAAGCATAAAGTATTTTAAATTAAAATATATCTGAATAAATATATATGAGATACATTAGAATATATACTTCTTTAGCAAGAAGAAGTTTTCAAGCTCCTAGTGTGAGTGCCAGTTTAGACCATCAAAATCTGCGTTACACATTTTTCCAGTGACCAAGTGTCTCCTGGAAATAAGACAGAATCCTACGGCGCGTAGAGGAGATAGCGTGTTCCTACGCACCGCTCTTCTTGGATGGGTGGCACAGCTTCAGGTCATCGCAAGTCCGTGCTGGGTGTTTCTTCGAGCCGTCTGGGCTGCGCATAGTCTCAATCTGGCTGCTCAGCGACTTCAGTGTGGCGTGGACTCCCGGGTCTGTTTTATTATGGTCGTCTGGGGCTGCTTCATCTTCAGTAAATTCTGGTAGGGGATCTGCCATGGCATCGTCATAGTGTCCCATAATGTCACCAATGGCAGCAGTGAGATGGCCTGGAGGTCCTGGGGGGCCAGGAGGGCCAGGATCACCTGGTGGACCCTAAGGTAAAAAAAAAAAGGCAACAGAAGCACAGCAGAGTAAATACTATACAAAATGACAGTAAAGCCAGACGCTAAAAAAATCAAAACTTCACGGCCAGCCGCCCTCATGTGCAGGGAAAATTCAGACATAGATAAACAATTCCCATTTCCAGGAACAGGAGTGATTAGAACTGCACGTGAGGTATTGTCTCTGCTTCATGCCCTCTTTCCACCTATCTTAATACCTTGCTCAACTTTTTCTTACTCCTGATCTCAGATTTTACAGCTGGAAAAAGTCATCAAGGAATAGCTGCCTCATTCCACTTTTTTAAGCCATCTTTCCCTCCTTATTCAAATCCCTGCCTAATAACTTTATTTCTTAAAGTTCTCACAGCTGTAAGTGATTTTTAGAGCAATCTAAAATTCCTGCTTCCCCTGAGACTCTTCAGGCACATTTTCAATTAGTAAATCCTGGACAGAAAATTTGGCACTAGAAATATCTTTACATTTATCCTGTGCAGTGCTGAGCTTTCTGGCCACAGGTGTGTGAGAGAATCTCCAACATACTTACTTGGCAGAGCAGGGGTTTTCCCAACTAAGTATATTTTCCTAAATGAGAGTTGTGAGGTCCTTCTGTCAACCTGAACGGTGACAGCTGGGGAGGTAACGGAGTCTTGTGACAGAACATATGTGTTAATAAACGTATCTCCACCTGCAGCCTCTGTCAGCTCTTCCCTGGCAGCAGAAAGTCTGGAACATACTTTCCTTGCACGCTGGATGCTCTAGTGCATCCGATGGTATATCAGAACATGGCATTTCCTTTGAGAGTAATTACTTCAGAATTCACAACTAGCGCTCCAAATGCTTACTACAGAGCACACACCCAAACTAACACATGCTGTGTCTGACTAATGAAATCCTAACTCTTATTTCCTGCTTTGTGGTTCCAAAGAAGGTAACCTCTTCCCTCCATATTCCCATCAACTTACCTCAGGTCCTGCTTCTCCTACACTTCCTCTAACACCAGGAGGCCCAACTGGCCCAAGCGGACCAGGACTTCCATCCTTGCCCGAAGGACCAACTGGACCTGGAGGACCCTAGAAAACACAAGAGAAAAAGTGAATGTATTTTAGCATTTAGTAACAAAGCAACACAAAACAGTCCTCTACAAGCAATATCTTTACAGGAAACAACCCAGTTATTTGTGTCTATTACCAAACTTTTAAAACCCGTCCTTTTCTTCTTCTCTAAAAGTGAGCAGGCAGTTTCAACGTTGTTCTTCTGCAGTCAATCACCTCAGCCAACATACCTTTGATCAGCTGCATGCTTCTTCCAAAACCATTTAAGTGGGTTTAATTCCAAGTGCTACGCATACTGGAGTAGCTGCTGTACGCCCACACATATACAGACTCGAGATATACTGTCACTTGGGAACAAGTGACAAGGGAACAAACCAAGGGAGTCATATTTATCCTCTACTTTTGGGTGGATAACATACATGGGTGTAGGAGAGGCAGAGCAGCAATCAGCAGAGCTGCTGCATACATGGCTTTGCATCAGCTGCAGCAAAAGCATCGGTAAAAAGAGACTGTAGCCCTGTAGTTACTCTGAACTGACCTTTTTATCTAGCTATAAACTCCACTTATGTCAGAGCTTTACTATATTAAACAAACTAATGCCTCTCAGCAAAAGACAGTAGCGTAATCACCACATGATACCAAAGTCAATAAAAGCCAGTGAAATAAAAGTGAAGCAGAAACTGAAATCTGATTGTGGAAAAAATCAAGAAAAATCCTTCAACCTGAAACATTCTACTCACCCGAGGACCAAATGGGCCTGGAATGCCAGGACTGCCCTGTTCACCAATAGGACCCTAAACAGAAGAAATTATCATATCATTATGGTATTTAAAGCATATTCCTTCGGTTTTGAAGAATTAGCACGTGACATACCCAATTCTGCACGAACAGGATTATAATATACATGAACAACAGCAGTACCTTTCCCTGTTGTGATTCATTTTCATTCTATTGCTCTCTTTTGTCACAAAGTAACAACTGTAATCACAATTTACAGAATTTACTAGTGCTTGGCTGTATATAAAGTTGCTTCTGCAGAAAAGCTTTGCTTTTGTAGCATTTAGAAACAGATTGGCTTACAAAAAAGTAACTGACAGCGCTATTATCAAGGGGAAAGATGCTTTGGGTGTTGGGGTTTTTTGCTGACTCTCTTCCTGCACATTGCACAGGATCAGTGAACAACTGTAAAAACCCTAAGTTTTCCATGGTATTTCCATTCAATTACCACTGAAATAATGAAGTTATTGCAAGTATTAGCGAGAGATACTATCACAGTCCTTCTCGGATTTTGCATTTGATCCCTTGACTGTAAAGTGTTCAACCACTGACACAAAGCATTTCACACTCTACTGTGCTTATCTGAAACTATCAGCTTTTGTTATCACCCTGTGCTGACAGTGCTCGGTCACTGCAGGTCACTTCCACAAATGGAGCAAGAGTAGGAGAACACGTATCTTGCAATAGTATTGTTAAATTGCATTATAATATTAGCAAGTACAGACAGCCAGGCTACTCTCAAACACCTTGTGGGGAAAAAAATCACTCATGTTTGGGTTTTCTTCCATTTTAAAAAACTGCATTGCTGATACATTATTTAACTATCAAGGAAATAAAATTATAGTAAAAACAGAACAACTTACAGGAGGACCAGGAAGACCTTGAAGCCCAGTGAAACCCCTGTGACCTTTCTGGCCCCTGTCGCCTCGATCTCCATTGTCACCTTTGTCACCACGAGGTCCTTGGGGACCCTGTAAAAATCAGCGATGAAATCTAAAATTCTGAACTGGAAAAACAACCCCAACCTCAAAAACCCTTCATTTGCTTTTAGACACTGCATTCAGACCTCCTTCACTTCTAAAGCTAGAAAGAAGGTGATGCTGGGGCAGCTCCAAAAATCTTAAATCTTTACCAAAGAATAATAATTACAGAAAATGCTGTTGTGCTTAATTATAGTTGTCGTAACTTTAGTCTGTTTAGCCTGTAGTTGTAAAACTCTGTAATAACGATACTAAATAATGTACATAAAATTTTTAAGATTGGGAAATTTGTTTTTTTAAGATTGAGAAATTTCTTTGCCTTACTGGATATGGCAAATGATTTTTGTAGATGAGACTGAAATATTTCTCACAGACTCCTAATGATAAAATGTATTTTCAGTATTAAATCCTCCATTTTGCATCTTTCCTTCTCACAGCTCCTTTCACCTGCACTATGATTAACGTACAACTGAAGTTACATTCCCTAGCTACAGACAAGGCTCAGGCTCCCCGGTACAAACAGCTTGGTTCTATCACCGTCACAATGGCACTCTTGGTATTTTTGATAGTTTCAAACTTTTCATACTAATTCAAGAATCATTGGAAAAAATGGCTTCTGCTTTCAATTCTGTATTTCCCAGCCCAAACTGCACGCTGAATTTCTCACTTCTAGATTCCAAATAGTTTATCAATGGCATCATTATCATTACCTACTCGATAAACTTTTCCTGTCTCTCATATGACATCTGTGTAGGGACAGGACAACATTCTTCTGAATTTCCCAAGTTTGCAATTAATTTTTTGTTCCAAGCTTGGATTGTAAGAGAGTTATGTAACACAAAAAGATGGGTTTTGTTTGTTTTCCATTTGGACTGAAGTCAGAATCTCATGAGTTGAATTAAGGCAGTTTCATGGGAACAGGTGATTTTGTTATATTTCTGCCATTTTTATCTAAAAATCTGCCTTTTTGTTCAGCATTCATTTCTTTACCCCTTATTTGAACCGTCAAATGCAGACGCCAGCCATTCGCTGACTCCGGTCCTACCATCATCCAGGCAGCAACACACCCCAAATAAAGAGGCTTCCAAAGCATTTGTTATTGCTCTGCAATTATTTTGAAAGAAAGTGTAGAAATATTACTGTATTCGAACTGTTTTGTACAGCTTTGCAGCTCAGCAGACTACCTGCATGCACCTGCAGTCAGAACACTGGAAGTTGAAGCCCTGCTCAGCATTCTAGTTTGGGCTCAGTTTCTCATACCCTCGGCTTTAAAAAGCGTCTCAGATAAAACCACAGTGACCACGGAGAACTTACTGGCAAACCTCTTTTTCCTGCACGACCTGGGGGACCCATCGGACCTCGAGAACCCTACAAAGATTGCATACATAAAATATGTGAAGCAATGCACAAAAGCATACACAGTAGTTTTTTTGCTAAACAAAGTATTAAAAAGAAAAAAAAAAAAAAAGCCTCACTTACAGTTTCACCTCTTTGACCTGCATCTCCTGGAGGGCCAACAGGACCTGGAGTTCCTGGACCCCCCGGCGAACCTGGTAAACCTGCAGGGCCAGGTTCACCACGATCACCCTGCAAAACATAATTTCAGCATTATTCATCTAAAGAAGACTGGACTAGACCAAAGCAACATGACTCTAGCATTGCTAATCTAATTTCTAGAAATTACGATCTACAAAGATACTCCTGCTGTATGAACTCAAGTCGGAGTTTGTAGAGGCAGGTGTTCTTAGCCTTTTAGCCAGGTTTCCTCAACTTTGAGAGAGACTACTTATGCAAAGCTGTGATACACTTTCAGAACAAGTTCTCCATTCAAGTTAACTGAATGAAGAGAAATCCAGAAACAATCAGTAATAAAATGGATATTTCCAGAAGTGACTTAAGAAAACAATATATTCTTACACGTTCTCCAACAGCTCCATCTCGTCCAGGAGTACCGTCATTACCAGCAGGTCCCTAGAATTATGGAATAAAAATAGGGCTATTGATTAGCTCTGTAATCTTGCACTTCTATAACAAGAACTAGAAAGTTGTTCTACACCTCTAACTTCAAGTCGAGGAGAATGACCACTAGAGGCCTTTTTTGCATGTTACGAGGCTCTAATACTTACTTCTGGACCAGCTTCACCTACAGGTCCTGTGGCACCTGACTGGCCAATAGGTCCTGGGGGACCTTTATCACCAGGTGGCCCTGTGGGACCTTGCTTCCCTGGTGTACCCTAAAAAAGATAAGAAATCTCATATCAAAAATCTAATCAAAAAACAAAGAAAGCACAAAAACCCTGCTATCTGCAAAATGCTATGCATTAATTCAGTCTGAAGTACAATCAGCATTTGTAACTTCCAAAAACTGGTAATTCTGATAGATTTTGAATATATGTTTAACATACTGCGTATTTTCACGCAGTTTGTGTTACTTGCTTTTGAATAGGCTTTTATTGACTAGAAGCTGCATGTGAAGTTAGTCTGTCTAGTAGCAACTCTCTAAGCACACACTGCCTTGATATATCAGTATGTCCGATGGCATTATCCACAATAAGTAAGGTCTTTTCGACTCCGGAAAAATGTCATGCAGTTTGAAATAAGGAACATGATTTTTTTTTTTTTTTTTTTTGGTCTGTGTCAACACCAACAAATCTTGTTAGCCTGGAATAATTTCTGGCGAACCGCATTGACTTCTGGATCCAGTGGCAACGGCAGATCCTCCATACCACCCCTTCTACTAATACTCTATTTAATGACTTGATATCCTGGGTCATTAGGCTTTCCTATAACTATCTACAACCCTGCATGAAAGCACAGAGAGTACAAATGGCAATTCTGAAGATTGTCGTTCACAATTTATGAAATAGCAAAGTATTTACTCACATTCAAGTGACTTTGGGCACCTAAATGAAGAGCCTGGGGTTGTTTTTTTCAAGGATCTAGTTTTAAGTCAAATAGGAATATTTTAGCCAGAAGTCTGGATGCTATTTTACCCACCTACTCTTCATTCAGGTTCAGATCTTCCATTATGGCAGAAACAAAATCTCCCACCTCACGCATTTGCAAGAGATTTAGTTATTTACTACTCTCTCTACATTCGTTCCTGCAATTGGAATTTCCCAGCTTTCTCCTCGTGCTACGGGGCACTGTGCTCTCGATCCCACAAAGACGCGAGAATGCCCGAGGCTGGTGGCGTATTGCCTCGATGGTTACTTACTGCGGGCCCCGGCAGCCCTGGCATGCCTCTTTCCCCTCGCTGCCCAGGCATACCAACAATGCCTCTTTGACCAGTAGTTCCTGCTGGACCAGGGGGGCCATCGGGGCCCTGAAATCCACAAAGGATAAAACAACGTTACTATCATTTCAGTAGCAGTGAGTGAGTGTAAGTAACGCTGAGACCAAGCCCAGAGCTTGTCTAGGGAGAGTGAATAACATCACTCAGGACGCACCGGCTGCCCGTCTTCCCCTGCGTCCCCCTTGTCTCCAGGACCACCAGGAGGCCCAGCTGGTCCTCGATCGCCCACACGGCCATGAGAACCAGGATCACCACGAAGACCCGGCGGACCTTCTTTTCCTGGCTCACCAATAGGCCCGGCAGGCCCCGGAGCTCCCTAAGAAGATTAAAACACCTCGTTATATTGGACCTTTTTCTGATCAGGACAACTAAATTCTAAGGACTGTGTTTTGATTAACTAGTAGCATGTATAGTCTAAGGAAGGCCCAAAGCGTGAATGAGCTAAGAGCTGTTATTATCTCATTTACAATCAAATGAGATGAAATAAACTTTTTGTCAAATTATGCCTAAGCTCCCCCCTCCCCTCAATTTGCAATTCCAAACTACCTCCTTTAAATGATACTCTTTTTTTTGTCTATATTTCTTTTCTTTTTGTTACCTCAGATGTACAGCTACTGCTAGAAAACTCACCATTTCCCATTCTTTCCAATACCATCAAGCTAAAGTCCACATTCAAACTTTTCATTCACATGGTACAAATTAGTGTTTTAATGGACCTTTGTTCGTTTCTCAGATACTTTTAAAAGACTTCACATCCGTATTATGCTTTCCATCAACTTCACGTTTTGACAGACTCACAATGACCGTACATTGTTTTTCTCATTAGAACACTAAAAGGCATAGGAAGAGTGTGGCACTGTTCTGTGTGGAGTTGAATCCTCACTTGTTGATACACAACTATTTTTTTTTCAGTGTTTCTGAATATGTTTAGACATGAGAGATTCTGTGGGCTTGTTTTGGGTTTTTTTGTTTTTATTTTGGTTTTTTGTTTTTTGTTTTAATTTATTTTAATGGATCTTCTGAGTAAGTCCACCAATGAGATAACCCAGCAGGGGCCTCTTCCGTTTCCTAAAACTCTCCTAACTTCAGTCACTACAGAATAGACAAACAAGTAAAAAGTACTGAAAGATACAGGTTGTTGTTTTGTTCCTATAAGCAATGAAGTCGTTAGAGCAGCTTGCACAGCTCAAAGCCTACTCAGTGAAAAGTCTTGCACTAATTTGGACACACTGACACTAGACCATGCAGTCGGATGTAAGAACGCTTGTGAACGCTGACAAGCTGTTCTCTTCTATAGCACTGGGCCACGAATACTGCTTCACCTGTCCTGCTTTATTTAGTCTTCAGGTTTTCAACAACCAGTTTATACAACACATCTATTAGGAATCCGACAATTGACTTACAGTAGGTCCTGGAGGCCCAACTCTTCCAGCAGATCCTGGGAATCCAGTAGCACCCTAAAAAATATTTTAATGCCAAATTCATTGAAAGAAATACAGCACTGGTTACCTCAAATATTCTCAGCTGAATCAGTGAGCAAATGTCCTAATTACAGACTGTGAAAAACAAGCTGAGATGAGGAACTATTTTTATTTTTAAAATTTCAGTACTAGATTATCTGCAGTCAGGTCACAAAAAAACCAAAATCCACTTACAGGTGGACCCTGCGTTCCTCTACCACCTTTCAGACCAGGAACACCTGAAGGGCCCTAAGAAGAGAGGAGAAAGAGAGGGGTGATAGTGAACACTCAGGACATTTTAAATAAGCAAGATCAGATCAGCCTATGCCACTGGTTCTCTGACGCCAGTATTTACACTTACCGGTGGACCAGGAGACCCAGCAAGACCCTGTGGTCCTGGAGATCCAGCATCTCCTTTCTGTCCAGGCTCTCCAGGTTCGCCTTTCACACCTGGCTGACCATCAGGGCCCTGTAAGAAATAACATTTAGAAGAGACATTAGGTCAGAGAACACCAAATCCTTCCAGCCTAACAGAGTCATTTTGTAGGGGACTTCTAGAAGGCAAAAAATAAGAGGGGAACGTATCAGCCCAGAAAACAGCGCATTTGCTCAACAGTTCAGTTCAAGAAAACTGTAACAGTTCAGCACAGTCTTTAGATCACAGATGAGCTTTTTTGAAGTCTGTGAAGTCAGAAGTTCCATTTAAAATATTTTCTTATCTAACTCACATTTCTCTTTCCTTTAGAATTTCTATTTTTCTCAGCAGCTATTTCGTAACTAAAAGCAAAAGGGACTGAACACTGTCTTTTCTAGTCTTTTTTTCCCACCAAGGGAAGCAGGTGCCTGACTCTTTGTGAAAGGTCTGAAACACAATATTTAGACTGTGGGAAATTCTGGGATATTCACCGGGAAACTCCATTTGGCCCATCAGTTCATTCCAGCCTTCACTACTCACACAGCTAATCTTTGCTCCCCTTATAACTTGCCTTATTTTAATCTCAAAGGAGCAACATAGCATATTCATGATAATATGAAATCTGGTGAACAATTACATAATCCTATCAACAAAACCACTTTTCAAGTGTCTAGGGTATTTACTGGCCCTCTTCTTTACTTGAGACACTGGTGGGAAAAAGAAACAGCTCTTCTTGCCACAAAAATGTGACTTACGCTCCAGAACACTGCAGGATTATTCATAATGAAGGAAACTAAGCATGTCAAAGCATGACTAAAGGAAACTCATTAGTGTTATAAAACACATACCGGAGGACCAGCAAAACCAACAGCGCCAGTTGGGCCATTTTCTCCTCGGGAACCCTGGTCAAAACATTTAGGAGAACAGATTTAACATAAAAGTCTTTCTATACACACTATAATTTGCAGTAAAATATACAAGAAGGGATGCTAACTATTAACTGTCATAAGTGTGATTATACTTTTGCTGTATTCATCAAAATCAAATGATCTTTTAATCACAAAATAAACAATGTTAATTATGATGTTAAGATCTACCATGTGTTCAAGACTATATGTAAACTTTCAGAATTTAGAGATGGAAGGCATGTGCAAGTACTAAAACCACAACAGGTGAAATTCTGCTCACAGCCACTTCCAGTGACAGCAGGATTAGCCCAAGTGCACACACTATGCAACCCACCATTCCAGTCAAATAGACTGGGGAAAAAAAAGAAAAGTAGTTCAAAGATGTATTCTTCTACAAGGCTAGAATGGGATACAAGCTACTTCAACTGAGCTTTCCACAAAATGTTTGCTTGGAAACAGAGGAACTGAAGGCTTCCAAGCTCCAGCACTCCCCAGAAGGGCGGAAACTATTCCAATTTACACTGGAAATAAGGCTGTTCTGAATTATGACAGGGACATAATCAATTCCAAACAGTATGAAGGATCTAGAAGGGCTGAGCCTCTAACTCCCTAATCAAAGTCAACCCTTAAAATCCCAAATAGACCAAAGATGATAAGAGTTAGCATAATTAGATGAAAAATAAGACACACTTCTGTGCTTTGTCCATTAAATACTCGTATGTGTACAGTAGTATCTGGTTTGGGCATGCTTTCAAAAAGATTTCAGTAATTAAAAGTGGTGGCATACTTTCAGGAGCAAGGTAAATGAGAGTAACTCTACATAAAGAACTCCCTAAAACAAGTACAGGACACAGGAACAAAATCTGTCCACAGTTCTGCAAGTGCACAGCATCACGAGAGAACTACAGATTTTGGCTACAAAGAAAGGGGAAGAAAAAGAGGAAAATGTATCAGCAAATGAGACAAAACCTGGAATTTGGCTCAGTGTTCGATACTGTTAACATGCCAGGCAAAAAACAATCATGTTTACTCACAGGGTTTCCACGGGAGCCAGGAGGACCAACTAGACCTCGAGGACCTGGTTCACCCTTAAAATAAAATAAAAGGTTATTTCCTAGGTAACTTAGTAGACAAGAAGCAGAAGTTCCAATAAATTATGGTAATATTAAGGAAGTTCGGTAGGGAATGGCATAAAAATCTGTTTACCTTTTCACCAGTGGGACCTGCTGGACCCGTTGGGCCTATTGGACCAGGAAGACCCTTTTCAACAAATAAAGATAAAAGGAAATTAAAAAATTGATGCTTCAAAACTGTTAGTTTAAAACTTCTTAGATGTTGCTATTTCCATATGCTTTTTCATTCCTTTAAATTCTTCTCCTTTATCTCTGACATCTTGTTGGGTCTTTCTTACCTAAAATTTACTTGCATTTCCTCTCTGAGTGACCAAAATCCCACACCTCAAAAGCCCCACTTTCATTCACTAACTCCATCTCCTACTTTATGCAGTCTTTATGAATAAGGCCAATGACAACAAAAGCCCTGGCTTTATTTTGCTCTTAGGAGGAAATTATGTTCTTTTTTCCGCCCTTGCATAGAAGCTCTCTATTTCTTCTATGCTAGTATTTAATTGCTTAAATTAATTTGAAAGTGTCCATCATCACTATTGAAGATTGATTTGTATCTTGAAAGCTCCTCAAAAATGTCCTTTTTGTCTTCATAAGGCAGTTAGGCAAATAGGTTTGAATGTCTCCATCCAAACCCATCAACTGCATGCAATGATCCTGCAGCACCATTCATACTACCTTCTTGAACATTCAGATATCCCAGTTATGATTCCCTTTCACTAGAAGCAGAGTACTACAAACTTGCACCAAGTTTATCTCAAACAAAAGTCCCCTTCCTCCCCCAAAATCTGCACTGTAACTTAGTTCAAACTAAAGAGAAATATAAAAAAGACAGCATTAACACAGGATACCACATCACCATCAATGTTCTTGTGATCAGTAGCAGAGAGATCTGAGGATACCTAGCTTTAGAAGAGGGATGTACATTTAGTTCACCATTACTTTATCTGTTCATTAGTTACTGAAGGCTATGCTGCCTTGCAATGACCAAGAACTGTTCTGTATCTTCAGATACTGTCTGACTTACAAAGAAATTCCAGCTCACAGCTGCTAACTGTAACTTAGTGCTTCTGTATGTTAGGGTTTCTCAAAAACACATCTCCTCTTTAACTAGAAATTTAGACCAGTCAGAATCCTCATCTTTTCTACGTATCTCAGATTTCCAAACGCCTAGCAGTTCGTACTCCAACTGGTCTGCAAAACCCAAGAATCTCAGATAGATGCGATTTATGCAAAAACTCACTCCAACAGCTTCTGGGAAGAAAATCTAGTCTGTGCATATACAGCAAACCCAGTACCTTTGGGATTACTCGACAGTTGGTCTATGCAGAAGTGGGCGTGCAACATGTCTTGAACATACTGGATTTATCGCATGTGAGCAGACCAGCCATGTTACTTATGCACAGGAGGTTCAAAGCTTTCCACAAGTGTCAGTGACTTACTGCCTCAGTACATTTAAGGGAATTTTCACCTGTGAAACTCAGGACAGACCGTGGGCAACTGAATCCAAACAATGAGGAGGCATCTGCCTCAGTCCAAGAGTCAGAACTGGTGGGCTTGCTTTTTAGCTATTGATCTCTCCCTGTCCCTTTTTTCGTATTTTTACTATAGTCAGCTTAGCTGAACCTCAAATGAACAAGCTACTTCTGGGAATCCTTTCCACTGACATCTTAACTCCCATTCTTCATTACGCTAAACACGGGCTTGGAACACAGACATCCCAAACCATTGTGTACAGCAGTCCTGAAAAACCTGAAGACTAAATTTGGAGGGTAAGGGGAATGAGAATGACCATCAACCCATGATATTGCCAAGTTTAGCAGTGTTTAACTCAATGAGCTGAGTACCTCTAGCACAATAAACAAGCTGGTGTGTGGAGAGCAGGTCTAAAAAGAGTGACAGATTTACTTACTCTTGCCCCGTCGTTACCAGCTGTACCTTCAGCACCTTTCTCACCTATGCCACCCTGTGGAAAATACCCAGAAAGTCTCAATTATGACACTGAATGCGAAGCAGTTCACACCTGGGAACAACTACAGTATTAAGGGACAGGGGATTTTACTCAGCACAGCAGAAATAACCAGACTTACTCTGTCACCCTTGGGGCCAGGCGTTCCAGCAATCCCTCGTTCTCCAGGCATACCCTGAAGACCCGGTGGGCCTGGATCACCAGGCGTCCCACTAGGGCCTGGGCTTCCCTGAAACAAATAAAGAACAAGATGTTGTCGCTTCATCTGAGAAGCATCTTTGTCTCTAGGCTGCAGAACACGTTGTGCCTGTGCTAAAGTCTCTGGGGTACAGTTTTAAGTAATAATTTTCTCTTAAATTTGGAATTTATTCATTTCCAAATACTTTTCTTTTCCCATTGTGTTACTCAGGAAGTTCAGTTGTAATACTGCAGTCCTTCCAAATATATTACTATTTACTCAGTGCACACTGAGGATGCAAACAGGCAAAAAAAAGCAGCTCAAGCATCTTGCTAACTTGACCTTGATGCCACATGGGTCTATTACACAAACTAGCTACAGGCAGAAGTTGCCAGGGGCAGAGATGCTTTAGTTATGCTTTGCTTCTCACAGCTCATGTCCATTACAGGTCCTGCATCACTGCAGGCACTCCCTATCTGGGGTGACCTTCCTAGGCCCAATTACGTCAGTCGCAGGTAGAAGAAAGGCATGCAGTTTTCAGTATTTTCTGTTAAACACTCAACCCTGCCCAGTCTCTCTGTGTAAACTGACATGGTTCTTAAAGGGGAGCCACTGCCAGAGGGATTTCTGCAGTTCAGAAATCGCTTTGCCCTGTTCTACTGAAAAACACAGAAACTGTTATAAACTTCAGACTTGTATAAATTCATACAAAATGTGATTTCTCAACATTTTAGTATCCTGCAAACTAATAATAATCTTATACTGGAATAACTTCTATGTCCTTCTAGAAACCTTACATAAACAAGATACCTTTCATTAAAAGACAACCCTTTCATAATAAAAAAAGCTCTCTCTCATCTTTGTGAAAATGAGCAGAATTAAACATTACATCACTGCAGCAACACAAATCTCCATTCAACTTACCTTTGGACCATCAGGACCGTGACCTCCAGCCATACCCTTTTCACCCTGGAGTCCTGATGCACCTGGTTCTCCCCTTTCCCCTGGATTGCCACGTTCTCCCTACAAAATGGAAAGTTCTTACTTATTTAGAAGTCATGGTGCAGTTCTGGTAGACAAAATCCTAAATACACCGTAAGTGCAACAATGCTATTTAAACAAAGAGCCTGTGAACAAATTCTAGGAGAACTGATCAAATGAGTTACAGCTTTATGCCTTTATTGCTAAAGGTAGGGGAAATAGCATGTTCCTCAGCAAACTGAAAACTGTCATTTCACAGCTGTAAACCACATCAATTAGCAGCTAGTACTCAACACCACTTCATGAGCTGGGAAACCATTAAAGGTTTTACAGATACCAACTTAAAAAATATCAGTGTTTACAAACATTTTATTGGGAGGAAAAAAAGTCAAATATTCTCTTTAGCTGTTGAAGTCCATATTCTATCTCAACTTTACACCTCAGAGAACCATTATGAACGTTTAAACTCTGCAAGAAAATACTTACCCTAGGGCCCAATGGACCAACAGCTCCAGGATCTCCAGGAACACCCTAAGTAGAACAGAACTCACCATTAGAATGAAAGCATTATTCATAGCCTTATAGCTATGGAAATTAGAGATAAACATTTTCATTCCCAAAGTACTGTGAATGCAGGTGGCTAGTTCTGAGTATTATCTGCCCATGACAAGAGGAGATAGCCCAACTCAGTCCAAGACGATGGTCAGATTCTAGTCATTACTTTATTCAAAAGCCATTCTCAGACAGCTTGCAGACTACCTCACAGTATGTATTTTGAAACTGACTGGGAAATTAAATTACAAACAGACTGGGAAATTAAATTACAGAGAAGAAAAGGTAAAACTATGTTATGAAGTGAATTCTTGTTAAATTACACAGAAATTACCTGATCACCTGGCTTTCCTCCCTCACCTGGAGGACCTGGTGGCCCAGGCAAGCCCTGTAAAAAAGTCAATAAAATGGTCACTAACGTGATAAAAAGTTACGTAAATCCAGATTTAATTAAGACACCGAGAATATGAATGTAGTATTATACTCAGTACAACAGCATGCCCTCAGAGATACCCAAGAGAAACAGTCACATGAATATTTCACCGAAGTGGTTTCCCCCTTCTAAACAAGATGGCAGCCCTTCTTTAACATTTGTAACATACATGTACCAGACCTAAAAATAAAGTTCTGTTTAAACAGAGATTGACTTCATACTTCATTATCAAAACAATTCCATTGCTCCATATTTGGAACATCTCTGGAAAATCTCCAAATTAAAACTGAAAACCAACAAAGGTTTTCTCAAGCGATACAGAGCTGGTACGTAAGCCTTTGCCAGTTCAGTTTAGTGCACACCTGATGTGAAAACTAAGTATCATGAATTATTCTGAGCATCTTTGCCTTAGTTCTGAAGTTGTGTTTTGTTAAACATAACTTGACTTTCTCCAATTTAGTTGATAAAACACAGCTGTTTATTTTTTTTTCTTTAAAAAAAATGAACGCACATACCTGAAACCCTGTAGGACCTGGAGGGCCTTGTTCTCCTCTTTCTCCTGCCAGACCCTACACAAAAGAAAGTAGTAAGTATACAGTAGAGGAATATAGACAGGATCCACAATTGTTGCTCTCTCTGAATACATATATTTTCAATTATGTATTTCCTTATTATGCATTTTTCCTTACCCCAGGCCAAGATATACCCTGTCTATAAGATGTAATCAGATGTATCTTACTTCTTTAAGATCCCCCTCCCCAAATTTCTACGCTGACAGGAAAACACTCAGTTCCACTGAAACCAAGGAAGCTAGGAAAATGAACTATGAGAAAATTTTGCTCTTTGCATTATTTTTCGCAAAGGCCAGTAAAAGGAATTAGACTGTTTATATATATATATATTGATACAAAGCTTCCCATTTCTTTAGGAAAATTTTTTCTTTAAATGTTCTTGGGATTTTTTGTTTGGAATCAATAACTGGCATGAAGATAGACAAAAATAGAAGCAGAAAGAGTAATCAATGGATGGAGCAACAGGCAGGCAGGCAGAGTGGTAAAAGTTGACTTACTGGTGGGCCAACGGGACCGGAAGGACCAACTTCACCATCTTTACCAGGGGCTCCCTAAATTAAAATGACATAGGAAGAAGTCTTGTACAGTGAACATATATGATGGAAAAGCATCATTTTCTGTAATCACTGCAAATAACAGTCATACTCACTCTCTGTCCTGGGACACCTGCATTGCCTGCTTCTCCGGGTTTCCCAGGATCACCCTAATTTGCAGAAACAAAAATGACTATGTTTAGATACTGTTTTCATTCATTAAAATATATGCAAATGTTTAAAGTTAAACAGATCTTGGGTATCAGGTGCCATACTCACACTACCACCCTTTGGCCCAGGAAGGCCCATGCTGCCTGGCTGACCTCTGATTCCTATTGAACCTGCTGGACCTGGACGTCCATCTTCTCCAGGAGCACCCTGCAGAGAAAAAGCATTTTCCACAATAAATTAGAAAATGTTTGCATATAAAAAAAGTAACATTAATCTGGTTTGGTGCCATAGTTATCAGTCAAAACATCTTTAATGCAGACATAGCTTTAGCTGTACTGCTGGATTTAACCAAATACTATGCAATTATCATCATTGACCCATCATGTACAAATACTTTATTGTTTCATTAAAGATACATTTAGAAAAGATATTTAGTTCAAAATGGTTTAAAAATATTGCAGCAGCTGCTAAACAACTGACACTGCTAACAGATAAAACTGAAGGAACATTTTCTGCACTAATTTGGGAATTGGGAATCTAAAGTGAACACTTAGAAAATGAACCTTTAGAAATCAAGAACATTCAAGCTAATAAAAGTAATTTCAATGAATTGGGACCTCTGAATTACTGTTTCCTTATTGAAAGGAGTAATTTTTGTGTTGCTTACCAAGGGGCCAAGTTTTCCTTCAGGGCCTTGAACACCTGGATTTCCTGTCAAACCCTAAAAGTGGGAATAATATTGGTGTCAAGTTGTGCATATAATTCTAGAACAGAGAAATGTAAATAAATCCAAAAGATATGCACAGTTACTACCATGTTATGAACACTAAAATATTCTTTACACAAGAGTATCTTCTCTTTATCAAAGGTCCTCATCTGCGTCTTCACTTTACAGCTTCATCCCCCCGTCTTTGATCTTCCCTCTTCCTCTTTTTCCTTTTCTTGCTTTTACACCTTCTGAGCTTCTCACAGGCTCATATTTATTTCTGCCAACATTAGCCAGTGATGTCTATCACATCTTATACTTGCTGCTCCCTTTCCCTCTTCTCTGTGATATTGCAAATTCTCCCCAAACATTTTTCCTGAAAAAAATCTCTAGATGACGTGCACCACTCAACTACCTAAGTTACCAGTCACTAATTTAATGAAGGTCTGGCCTTCAACTCATGTTATCTGTGGCAACTATGTGCTTTATAAGCACACTTCCTTCAGCTGCATTAGCCGGTCTCAATCAGGGCTACTACTCCTTTTTCGGAGACAAATGGAACCTGTGCTTCCCAACACCAACAGCAAAAAAGACAGGTATTTGGGCCTTTACCCTTTAAGTAGTCCCATTGAAACAAGTCTGTCCTTGTATAAGAGCTTCTTAATTCTGCAGAGTTCATTGCTGCCTTTTGAAAATAAAAAATGTCATGGCTTATGGTCAGGGTTTATAGCGTACTGCTATTAGTTCCTTACCCTTGCACCTGGGAGGCCAGGTTCACCAGGACGCCCAGGATCTCCCTGACCTCCTTTAGGACCAGAAGAACCTGCTGGACCACGCTCCCCTTGGGCACCCTAGAAAGATACCAATGGGCTACTAGTTAACAGGTAGCGACAGTAAGAGAACAGACACAGTAAGAGAAGGCTAAATAAAACAGATATATTAAGGACCTATTTTTGCAAACAGAGTTCTGAATCATTAATACTTTTATTATTACTTCCCCCTCCCAATTATTACTTAGAAGTTGTCTCTTCCATAAAACAAATTTGTATAAGGATTTTAGGATCCCTCTATTTATACCAAGAAGGAAGGGATTTACAGAAACACTAGACAAATACATATGCAAGTCACTTCCCTGGAAGCATTACAGGCTTAGGAAAGCCAAAGACAGGCAAGACCATCTGTTCCAGGGACAAGTCTAGAAAAACTGTACCATACACAAAGAAAAGGCAATTCTTCAAATAGTTACCTACTACAGAGTAATACATAAAGCAATACAGTAGCAAAAACAGGTCAACGTCTCCTATCTAATCACATTTGAGCATGAGGGATCATTAAGTCAGGGACAAGCAAGGAAAGCTGAACATCACAGAAACTGAAAGTGACTTTTCCCCAACAAAATTTTAATCCCAAAACATTCAGACCCCTTTCTGGCGTTTGTCAATTCCTTTTGACCCTACTTCAAATGATTTTGAGGACCTGCCCATTTGCCAAGAAGCATACACTTTTAATGGATCATTTTCTTTCAGTATATCTGCATGTACGTAAATTTTATACATTACCCAAATAAGAGACAGGCACTTTAATTTCATTTACCTTTGGTCCAGGCAAGCCATCGGAACCTGGAAAACCGCGATTACCAGGAGCACCCTAGGAAAAGCCATACATACAAGATTATCATCTTAATTTTCACATAACTTATTGAAAATAAAGTCCTAGATTTATGGTTTGGGGGTTCAGTTTATTTCCTTACAACTTTCTTACTTCATTACCTTAAACTTAGGGATTTTTTTAACCACCTGGAGTTGTAAACATATCAATGTTTCATTCATGCATGCTGAACATATCCTATACGAACAGACTAACTGAAAACAAGATGGCCACTTGTACAGGGGTTAAGCAAAAAATCTGCATATTAGCTCATCATATCTCCATCATTTCTGCTACCATACTGTGCATTGAAACCCCAAATGAAAATATCCAGGGTAAAAATAATGCACAGTATGACAGATTTCTTTTCCCCAAAAATAATAATTAGAAGTAAGATCTAGTCAGGATGCGAAAAACATCCTGCCATATTTTTATATCCTTATCATGAGGGTATCGTTTTCAAAAAGAACCTATCACAGAAGACAGCATCCTAAAACCACAAATCTGATGTAGAACTAAGTCATAGACACAAACTAACTACTGCTAGGAAAACAAAGTTTGACTGCACCCACAATGAAGCTGTAAGAAAATTCACTGTTAGGTCAAGAGGTTTTTTGGCACTTCTCAAGACACATTATTCCTTTAGATTGCTTACCCTCTCTCCAACAGGGCCTGGTGGGCCTACTGACCCTGGATCACCTCGAGGACCTCTTTTCCCTTCTTCACCTACAGGGCCAATGGGACCCTGGGGACCTTGTGGGCCCTAGTGAAAGGAAAATGTTGTTTAAAAAGTCATTGTCAAGCTCACTACTTCTCAAATATATTGAAACAGACTGTCTTCTAAATGTCATAAACTTTTTTCCAAATAAAGGAGAAAAAATATAGTTAAAAAATGCCTCTCAGCTTTTCTCTTATACACTGTTTATAAGCTAATATTTCAGTAAGAAGTCCACTATGAATAAACCGTAATTCTGCAGTTCAGCTGTACAGTGTGCTTCTTACAATTATCTGTTTGCTCGGATATAACAATTAGTATTTATTATTTTCTATTGGACAAGCTGCAAGGATTTAAAATTCAGTGACACTCTTGTAGAAATTCTATAAAGAAAGGAGAAGACAATCAGTGGTAAGGGAATGATTACTTCATCTGTACAGTTTTGTCAGTTATTACGTGATCATTTAACTAGTGAGAAAGAAAAACTAAAGATTGGTTGGCAAGTCAAATTGACTCCAACTCTGCAGAATCACTTTTCTGCCAAAATTCACATGGTTACAGCATGGAATTAGCCATGCTCTTAAATAATCTTTCATGCTTTCAAATAATCTGTCATAAACATTAGCTGTGGGCCAAACAGCTATTTGTACCATAGAGGTATAAAAATTTCAAGTATAAATAAAATATAATTAATATATACATAACCACATAAGTATAAAATGCATTAAATGTAACTTTAGAACAAAAAAGATTTTTTTATTATGATTAGCACACAGATCTGTGTGCTTTTCAATGTCCAGAAGCATATGGATCTATTTCTCACGAGATGAAGAAAGGACAATAAACTCATTCTGTGTGCTACAGAAGCCTTAGTAGACATGGAGACTGGTTTCTCTGCCCCTGAGTCCTGTAAGGTCTACAGCGGGTAGGTCATTTGTCATATCAAAAGACCTGCTTCACCATTCGTTCTTAGTACCGTCTAGCCAGAATCACTCTGTTTGTCTTCCACGATAATTAGTTGATAAACAAAACTATTCTTTTCATTACTACAAGCATCAGAAGTGTCTTGAAAATTGTAAGAATCTATTCAAAAGACTCATGCAAGCCCCTGGGATTCCTCTTCATCTTACAAAGCTTACAGGAGACTTACAGGTTCACCTTTGGGTCCTGCTTCCCCCTTGAAACCTGGGACACCAGGGTCTCCCTGAAAACAAACACGAGTAACATCTGTCAGGTTAAAACTCTGCATAAACCACTCAACCATTTTGGATTATGCTATGAAACAGAAAACCATTCCCTAGTATAGTAACTAGTTGTAGTTAATACAAGGATGCTTACAACCATTTGTCTTTCCCTTTACCGTGCTTGTTTACTATGATGTTATCAAGTCAAAAATTTAAAGGAGACAATTTCAGGAGATAATTGTTACTGTTTGTCCTAGTTTATATAGAGAGACCTAAGAAATAAGAGTGCCTAAGAAAGCAAACTAGTATTTTGGACACACAGAAGATTCACGAGATCCAAGTGTTAGCATATTCACTAGCGTGTTACTAATTTATTTAAAGGAACCTCACTGCTAATCACTGTTCTAGTTTCACAGCATAATACATTTGCTACACATCAGAATTTCCATAGACATAAAGACGTCATTACCGGCTGGCCTCGAATACCAGGTGGGCCAGTACTGCCCTGAGGTCCTGGGGAACCGGGTGGACCTGTTAAGCCAGGGGGGCCTCCAGTGCCTGGAGATCCCTATAAATAGAAATAACAGCAAGCACAATAAGGAAAAATAATAAAAATAAGGAAATAAAATGTATCCACTTACATAATTTCTTCAACAGGTGATATGATCACTTACAGTTGGGCCCTTAGCACCTGGGGAACCATCTGTCCCTTCAGTACCCTAAAAACAATGTACCAATCATTAAAATTTATTTTAGTGAGGAGGGTATTGATAACAAAAGCAGATGATGATAGTTATTTTATCCACTTTACAAGACCAGACAGTAAAGGCTATTAAATAAACACAGCAATGTCAGATCAACTTGTGCAAATGCTAATATGAGTAAAAAGTGTGCAAATTAATGTGACTTTTCATCTTTAAGACCCTAGGTTTCAGCTTAGGCTTTGAAGTACTTGTAGGATTGAGACTGTATCAGGCTCTGTAACTTCCAGTCTTCCACGTTGTTTTAATTAAATTATGAAAAGTTACTTTCAACAAAATAAGCACAAAACAAATGAATGATGCCTTTCCTTTCCTGAGAAAAAATGAAATTTGAGCAAAACTCGGTACCTATGAAGTAATATCCCCTATAAAGGGGCAACAGGCGCAAGCTGAGCACTGCGGAACTCAAGTTGATGTACTTACAGGAAGACCTTGAGATCCAGCTGGGCCCTGGGGACCTGTTTCACCTCTTTGTCCTTGAGGACCTTCAGGACCACGAGGACCTGTTGGACCTGCTTCACCCTACGATGTCACATGAGAAAACAGCTTGAGATTATTTTGCTCTATAAGCAGCACTTCAAAGTAACTAAGGAGGAATACTGAGTTTACAAGAGAAAAACAATTCAGGTTTTGAAATATTTTATTATCCTTAAGATATACTTTTGCTTACCTAATTCTCCTTCTACTACTTCTATGTGAACATAAACTTTAAAAGTACAAACATAATTTTTCCTCAACATAAACAAGGAGAAGGAAACTTTCTACAAAGAAGCAGCACTGTATCCAGCAGACCAGATCCGATCAAATATTTCAGATAGATATCTCTCCCAAATCCCACTATGTATCTGTAATTTGACAACTTTCTTTTTAGCTTTGTTAACAGCTGAGGCTTAAGATTTAGAAATTATAACACATCTGGGTTTTTTTTGCAGGGTCCAGATTAATTCACTGTTGCAGCACTATGTTAAATATAAAATCAGTGTAAGATTGGACTGGATGCTCCAATAAAAGAATTCCTCCCAGCATCTCCTTTGAATTTTATCTTTATATAGGAAACCTGCCTTTTGGAACTGCTGGTGGTTAATATCACATTTTCATAACTGAAGTCCACATCCCCATTGCGCAGTCTGCTTAGCTTTTATGAGTTCAAAGCAGCTATTCCAATTTTACATCATCTGACGATCGAACTTGAAGGTAGCTCCTCCTTTTCAAACGTCTTCATTGATTCATCACGTGGCAGCTTCTCCAAACATTTATTTAGGTATGAAGTAGTGCTTAGCCATACCAAAACATTTTATGACATGTACTAGAAGGTCTATCGTTTATTGTATACATTACGTTAATACTCTTTTTAAGGCTTATTTCCAAAAACTGTTTCATCCATGTTGCTTCACAACAGCACAAAACATCTGCTGAATTTGGCTACCTTACTGACTGAGAGTTTCTTCTTGTATAATGTTTTCCTACCATGTTTTAGGAGTGTAAAGGATCAAAGAGGAGCAACTGGGTGGAGGGCAAGTATGAGAAGGATAAGCAAGCTGTATGAGTTGTCTTTTCTATCTTTGCAGACATGTTCCTAAGGCTAGGAAAAAAAAAAATTGAGCGCTTTCTTGAAAAACAAGATAGGGAAGTCCCACAAATGGTAATCACCATTTGCTCTGTTGTGATGAACTGCGGTACATCTCTGTTGGGGTTCAAGCATTTTCCTTACCAGCCTAGGTCATCTCAAAAAGTGTTCTCGGCCAAAACTGGAAGCTTCAGCACTAGAAGGCACTGCTTCCATACTGTCTTAGACTAGTCCTTGCAACTTAACTTGTAATAATGCATCTCACTATTCTCTGAATATACCGGACATGATTCCTGAGGCACTGCACGACTGTCATCTTGTAAGCAGCCCTTAGCTCAAGCAAAAGTGAAAGCTGTAGTGAATTGCAATCGCTTCATTTAGGTTGTGATTTCTATTTCTGCCTCAAGGTTTCAACAGATTGATTTCACAGCATCTCTTACAGAACTAGATACATGTCACCCTGAACTCTGTGTGGTCTCGTAACACAATTTTTAGTTTTGCATTGTTAGACATATCAAAAAGGTATTTTTATTTTATTTTTTACCTTTACACCAGGAGCACCTGGAAAACCCGGAGAACCAGTTATGCCAAGTGGGCCCTATAGAAGACAGACACACAAAGCTATAATTCTGCAGTTTAAATGGCACAGATTATTACCTAATCACTGGGTAAATGTGGTTCTGGGATTAAATGTATTTTCTAGTCATAAAACATTTGTTCATAACAAAACCAAAAAACTATAACTACCGCTTTTCTAAGTTATACGCATACATTTTATGGAACCGTGGCGCAGTGTTTATTTTAATAATGTGTTTACTGACTTCAGCAAAGTTACAGCTCTTGATCCAGCTATTAATGCGCAAATCACAGGGCACACAGTTGGCAATTATTATAGCAATTGTTTTTTCAATTTTAGTTTTTAACAAAATGTCATATTCTGATATCTATGCTACTGTAGTATGGTAATGAAAAGATCAGATATTCGTTAAGTGATCACAATTTGTCCTACAGAATGTAGCAAAGNGGAGTTTCAATTCTTTTAAACTTTATAAGAGTAACCTAGGAAAATAGAGCTACATCTACATTGAAACAGCTGAGCTGCTAGACCAGATTTTTGAGGCTAATTAACACAAGTGAAAACATAATTCAAGGCTATCCAACTATGTGCCCTGCTTCCTACTCTTCTGCCCTACTGAGATTCCCAAATTCACAGCTAAATTCATTTGCAAGTTTTAAAACACAGACTTTGTATCACATTTTCTTGGCTGCACAGACAAAGACGTACGCTGCCGGGATCTTTGTTCAGAGACAGGCAGGTACTTCTGGGAGAGGCAGCGGAGGAAAGGGTGGGTTACGGCACACCACGAAACCCAGCGCTGCGCAGAGGCACGTCTCCACCTCCCCAAACCAGCGCAGCTCTTCCCAAACAGCACCGTGCCTGGCGACAGTCGATGCTGTATCTAAACAGGGCTGCCAGCTTGAACAGACCGTAGTATGGATGCAGCTACCCTATTTCTGGTTCTAGAGCCAAATTCTCGGGGCGCTGCGCTGCAGAGTGTCAGTGCAGCTCACGTGGCTGCGAGGACGTGAGGTTTGGGCAAGGATGCAAACAGCTGGGGCTGCATTACGGGGCAGATTGTCCAAACCAGAAAGGAAACTTCAAGTGTATACGCTTGAATATACCTGCAGGGCATGGCGCAAGCCTTGTTCTGCTAAACAGAAAAGACTTCCAATTAAGGGATTTAGAGTAAATTTATACATTTCCATTTTCTGTATGCCTCTCATGCTGAACCAGACATTCAGGAGAAGACCTTTCTACTGCATTACAAACTCTCCAGATGGCGGCACACAGTGGTTATAAATATTCACTACAACGCTGTTCCCAGATGATTATCTTTTCCCAATTTTCTCTCTGTTTGTAAAATATGATGTATACTGCGAAAAAATGTCCTGTGTAATAAAGCTCTACTGTCAAACCTAATAAGAACAATCTGTCCCACTGAGCATTAATTACAGACAACATTTCTGCCATGACCTTGCACTGGATTTCTAAAGAACTGACGTAACAGCTCACTAAGTGTATTTTTTAAAATCTATGTCCCAGTTTAATGGATCACAAATAAATGTCTGCCAAATCTCTGTCTTGCTGCAGGAAGAATCCCAGAATTATGGTATACACTGCACTGAGCCAAATAACAATGCATTTCATTAACATTTCCTCCATGAATAAACATATGCATTAAGTACCAGCATCGCCCTTGCGACACTACATGGGATTTTACCAAAATTGTGAGCCAACCAATTACCATGTACCGTGAGGCCGAGATCATATATTACACCAAATAAAAATTTCAAGCTCCACATAGAATTTCATAGCTCAGGACCCAGCTTGTTTTAAACTTTATAACTTGTTTTCGATACTGAAAAATCTTTTGTTTCAATGTTTGTTCTTACAAGTTACCCTTCTTTCATGCTACATTAAATAACAGAGGTTTTCAGCTTTCAGACACACTCATTTTTTGAGCTTCCATTACAGTTAATTATTTCTTAATGAACTTTGTAATAAAACAGCCTGTTCATTAAGATGACACAGGTAAATGAATGTTTCTCAAGACATATCACTATTCAACAAAGAGCATGTAAAGAATGAAAGCTTAATTGCGGGTGGGCGTGGTTTGGGATTTTGAAGGGTGTTTTTTGTTTGTTTTGGGGTTTGGGGTTTTTTTGCCTTTAAAGTTAAATATCATAAAGTGGTAAAGGTCCACATTGGCCGTATCAAGAGGCAGAAACTGTCAACCACATCCCAGAATTAATGCTTTCAAAAAAAGAAAAAAAAAAAAGAATATCACATTTTCAAGGTGGAAGCCGGCTTTGCACAAACAGTACAACATTATCATAAGCTTTCATTAGGAAAAGAAACAAGTAATTAACTGTATGTATGTTAGTAACCCCACTGGCTTCCTAACACATTTGTTCATGTAAATTGACTCAAAAACATTTCGCAAATGCACTTTGAGATTGGATGGTAGGATTCAAACCATCACCCTTTGATGTACCAACATCCAGATTTTAAATCACCAGAGTCATTCATCTTCAGCCCTGCAGCAATCGTGTGAGAACCACCACAGTCACGCGTGCCAGGCTTTCTTACCGTGGCAGACATTCACACACAGGCTTCAGGTTCTTCAGTTCAGTGTGTGACTGCCCATCATTAAAACGCTATCTTGTACATGTTCTGTAAGGGATCACTTGCAGGTAGCAAGTTCTGCTGTCGGCGAGGGACGTTTCTTCTTGCTAAGAATGGGGGCAACCTCCTTTGTCAACTTTGTATGTGAAGGAAGCGAATACGCAATTATAAACTGTTTTATATTACAGTGTCTATCTTTAAGACACTTTTCTCCCTACAATATGGACCACACTTCATAAAAGCAGCAAAGCATCACCCCTCCAGGGAAGATGTTATAGCCTACTCCCTCTGCAAATTAAAACCTTCAGATGAAGCAAACTACAGAGCATGGTTTCTCAGAGGACAGCATCAAAGCTATGATGAGTAGAACTAGGAATCGCTTACAGATAATTCCAGGTGCATTTATTGTTACCAGCAACTGCCAACTGTTTTTTGTGCTTCTTTTGGTAGTGTCAAGAGGCAAGTGGCAAATGTAAGGTGAAAAAAATAGGTGATTAAGAAAGAAACCTACCATTGGTCCTGGCTTCCCAGGCATACCATGCTGGCCACGTCCACCCTAGATACAAAAATGGACAAGACAGAATATTTATAAGAACTCCAATGAATTTTTTATTATTATTTATGGTTATCATTTTTTGTAACAACCATACATACTAAAGTGATCAAAGAAATGCTGAATGGCAGAGCCGTCCAAGCACTGGTATGGCAAACTTCTGGAAGAAATTATGCTCCCCCTCAAGTAAATGGATTTCTCTGTTTTCAGAGAGGCCAAAATTTTGACAGTGTAATTGTATGGAGCACATAACATAAACGGAGCACATAAAAGTCACGGGGAGAAATGCCAGAAAAAACAAAACTTGACACTGGACATAAAGCAACAGAAAGAAATTTCTACTGAAATATGATGTCATGTCAAGGCTAATCCCTCTTGTTGCTGAAAAGCAAAATAATTTTTAAGAGGACAGCTTTATTATCTGGAATTAAATTATAAGACTTAATTTAAATTAAAAGTCTAAATTTTAATTTTAAACTTTTTTCCACACAAAATCAATACGTATTATTTCTAGTTCAGTAATTTTTGGTGAAAATAGCCTCTCGAGAAATTTCACAGAAACAAAGAAGGAATTTTTGGAACACATAAAAAGTGCTGTGAGGGTACTTGGCCTCATGGGCACATCCGGTATGAGAAATTACCATGCAGCTAGCATTCTCCATTTAAAAGTGGGTTTGAATTTTGAAATTCACAGTAAAGCTCTCACCCCACAAAACTTTGCTCAGGCCCTAACTTTCTTAAGCTACAGCAGAACTCACCACGGAACTGACTAGCAGTCACATGAATAAACACTTTCAGGCTCAGGGATTTAAATTTAAGCAAAACAAGCAAAGAATCACAAGGAAAGCAGGAAGATCCCACTTACAGGGGCACCCTGTGGTCCAATTCGACCTCTTTCTCCTGGCATTCCTCTAGGTCCCTTGAGGAGAGAACAAAAACTCAATTATTTAGGAGCTCATTGTGGCATAGTAACAAAAACGCTTACATAGTTCACTTGACTTTTCCCCCCACAGTGGAAAGAACACACGCCATCCCCTTTTTTTCATCTTTTTCTTTGCTTTTTACTTTTTTTTTTTAAACATTCTTGACTTTTCTTTTGCTTCAACTAAGTTTTGCACTGTATCGCCCTTCAGCGATTTTCTGCTCAGTCTTCTTCATTTCTTTGAAAAGAACGTGCTTAGGTTCACTGAGACTACAAGCATGATAAGGACAGATGATGTGAGCTACAGTTACAGACCCAAGTTATTTTTTTACCTCCTGCATGTGTAGCTTATCTTGTCCTACAGCAGGAAAGAAGTAGCAGCTTACATAAATGTTTGCAGCCTCACAGCCTTGCCCAGTGGAAATCTAATAGACTGTAATTTCTCTTTTCCTGTTCCAACAGTATTTCTACTTTTAAACACAGGAGAGTAAATTCTACGTATACTCACCAGGGTCAATAATGCAATCTCATTTACTACAGCTCATTCACAAACTAGGTTCTACTTCAGAGATATTGCATTCTGCACGACACAAGATAGTGCTTTGCAGAGAGATCTCATTATCTGATATTAGAAAGGTGCTTTACTTCCCAAAGCACTGCTGAGGGTCGATTTTTGGTACTTTACACTGCTCACAAGTATACAGTTGTCCAAACCTACATCTGAATGAAAACTACTCTGAGCAAAAGTTTCTTGGTTTCATTTCCACGTCGTGTGTGTCTGTCCTCACCATAACCTCCAAAATCCTCTGTCCATGGTTTCTGACCTAAATTCTTCCATTTCTATCTCAGAGCAACCTAATCCAGTTTTTCTCATATTGAAGTAACTCCACATGAAGCACCAACATGTAAAAAAAAAATTTCTTCACCCAACACTTACATGAGTAGGCAAATAACCACCATACTTACGTTCCAGTTTCTGCTCAGCCTTCTGAGTTACCGTTATTATCTATGACTGTGAATTGTGATGAATAACAGCTTACAGCAGACCAAATTTACTGCTAGCGTAATTGAACACAAAGCCTTAAGAGAAAGTTCAGTTTCAAGGCATCAAGCATGGATATCAAAACCTTAAAATTCCTATTGGCAACAGCATTTACAATCTTCAAGATATTTCTGTAATAGCCAATGCACACGACACTCACTACAGGACCCGTTGCACCCATGGCACCCGTCGGTCCGGATTCACCCTAGAAATGGAAGTGAAAGGACACCATTAGAGGAAGAAGGTTAGAGGAACATGGAGCTACATGTTCCCTCCCTGCCCACCGTGCTTACGCTAAAGCCAAGAGGCAAATTTGCAGAGCCACCCGTGTGGATCACAGGCACTGTTCACCGTGCTGACAGGAAACGCCACATTTACACACTCTCAGGGAAGCAGAGGTAACTCCAACCTGTTCCAGCTAACAGCCCTCACCACCTACTGCACTGTTGCTACCAAGTCTCCCGCTGCCGTTGCCTCCACAGAAAGTGGTAGGCAATCTCCGCGAAGAAATCTCTTCTTATACAAACTCTCCTGATTTCACATTTCAATTTAGATTTTGCAAGATTCACCTCATTTACTACATTTTTAATCTAAACGAATAGTTTTGTCCCACCTGTGATTACTGCTCTACACTAGGCCAAAATATTTCAGCATCAGCATTGATCAGTGTGGAAAAGCCTGGAGAAAAAGTGTTCTATGCTCTCACAAAAGAACTTTTAATCTATCTTGAAAGGATTGTCTCCAGCTGGCTATCCTGTGCTACCACTATTTTGAGCTGAAGCTGTAAGGGTGCTGCAGGACCAGCGAGGCTCAAAAATTCTAAGAGGATAAAACTGTTAGGTGAAAAGGAGTCAGTCTGATAAAATATATTCTCTCTTCTCCAATGCCTGTTTCTTTGAAGCCAGTCTCTAGTACGATAATCAAAAGAGGAAAGTCAGGTTTTAGCTATGCATTGCTTTATTTCATTTTATTGTATCACATTAAAAATGTTAGAAAACTGCTTCTCCTCTCTCAGCTTGGTCGTACAAAGCCAACAAGAACCACAAACTGGCCAAGTGGAAAACTGCAAGGTGTGCCTGGGTTCTCTGTTCACAGACTTTGTTGTCCTCAGTATTACACAGGTGTCACAGGCAGACCACAGTCATGTCACCTTGTGACACCTTACAGGCCTAAAACTGAGCCCCAGCCGCAACTGCGACTGGCACTGTTGAACCCTCTCCCTGTACAAAGCCCAGACATGTCACTGCACGGCGGTTTACACGGACCGAACAGACAGGAAAAATGGACAATTCCATGTAGCCTCTCCACTCCATACAAGGAGCACTGACAGGGTACAGAGCTGTGTTCGAAAGATCTATTATCTTTCATTAAGTTTGCATTATAGAAAACATATTTAAGCATTTAGTTGTTTGGGGCCATGAAAATACCTTCGCTCCAGCTGCTCCCATTTCCCCTTTTGGACCGTCAAGTCCTTTCAATCCCTGTAAGAGTTATAAAAATATGGAGAAATTATATTTATATATGTACACACACATAGCAATCCTACTACGATTGTTAAAATAACTCTATTCTAAAGTGTTAAGAATGGATCCGAGGTGGCAAGAGCAAGCAAGCAAAAAAATAAAGAACAAAAAACCCAGATGGAATAAAGTTTTTAAACATTTCCTAAATGGAAACCATTTGTACAAGGTACATTTCCTTGGATTTAGTTTCCTTTTTAAAACAAGAACATTTAAAAAAAAATCCTAAAACAACAAGGAGGAGGCTCTGAGCCACAGGAAACCTATTTATTCCTCCCTGAAGTAAAATTCTGGCCAGAAAACTTGGTAATTTGTAATCACTCCATGTTGCAAACATATCCACCTCGCAAGTTCCCCACCCTAACGCAAGGCTTGCCAACAAAGTGAGAGAACTGTCAGGTTTGTACCTCCTGAAGCTTGGCAGGGCTCATGCAAGCTCCTTCCAGATTCCCAGATCATTTGAAAACAGAGTGAAGAAAGCACTAGAGAATACAATACAGAGGTCAGCTTAAAGGGGAATAGCCTTCATTTTCTGCAAGGCTCTCTTTCTCTCAAATGCCAGTGATTCTGCCGTAACTGGCAGGACTAGGAGCGTAGTCAAATCCATCACTAATGCAAAAGAAGTTGAGTGTCTTTATACTGAAACTGCCTGGAAACATCACCTAAAAGTAGAGGGAAAATCTTGTTTCTTACCCTGTGACCCTTGAGACCTGGGAGACCAGGAGCACCAGGAAAGCCTCGAGCCCCCTAAGTAAGAAAAAAACCCAACAAATAAAATCTTTATATCTGCTGATAAACCTAGCATTAATACTGCTAACAGGGAAGAGCGTAGCAGCATTAATACTAATACTCCCAACATCTCTTCACCTTGGTGACATAATACAGTGAGGCACAGCATTTGAGCAGGTCACAGACAATACAGCATTACATGCTATGAAGTTAGACAGTCGCAGCGTTACGCACGTTTTCACCGACATTAAAAGCCTTATTGTTTACATCGGTGCATGATCAAACCTCAAACAGAAGTAATGACTAGCAGTAGATCAAGCTTTGAAGCTTAACGTGGAGAAACCTTCATTAAACAGAGATCAAAACTCAGAGCTATCATGTAAAATAAAATAGAAATTGAGACCAAACCGCAAATTGTAAATGTTCTTCCAGAATATGTCAGTCAAGTAGCATGATAAACAACTGCTATTAAAACACCTTTAACAATTAAACCAAAGTTGCCTTGCACTTTGTTTCCTACCAAGTTTCCTGACCTCTCTTTCAGGAAAGGCTAAGTAATGGAAGGGAGGTGCCTCATGTTAGAATATCAGTCACATGAATTTGTAATGGAAATCACGTCAACACCTTCACACTCTCGGACAACAACAATTCAGCGACCTGTTTAAATGCATCATTTCTTCCTTTATGGTACCTCTGACCCAAAGTTCTCAAAAAGATGACAGTACATACCTTTCAGCACAGCAAAAATTCATTAAGATACATTATAGAAAATGAAGCATCATGAAACAACACTGATATTCAGAGGAGTGAAAAAGAACACCTGAGATCTCAGCATTAGAGCAGAACTTCACACACAGACAAGCTGCTTCCTTGTTAGCACCAAGGAACGTAAGGAAGGTCTTTGTCTCCCCATAGTCAGTTATATGGGTAATGTTTGATCATAAAGTTCAGTGGGAAATTACTCCAGAGTCTGCAGACTCCTAAAGGGAAAACTACTTTACAAAGGTATGAAATTTCTGAGATTAATATATTAGATTGCTTGAAATTATTTACACTCTTGAGTTTCTCAGTGAAGAATGATCTCTGTTGTCATACAAGGTCTTGCACGTAAATTGGAAATTGTACAAATTACGCTTGTCTAGACTGAACGTAGCCCATAAAAACTATTTATGTGCCCTGTGCTCAGTGGTATACGTATATCAGCTTATACAACCAGAGCAAACAACGGATGAAGCACGCACATGGGACAAGTCACACAGCAAGGAGGCAAATCATGAACAAGGAGAAACAGCCATCAGGTATCTCCCTAGCAGCCTACGGGCCTTGTCACTGATAAACTATCAGGGTATTCAGTGGTGTTCTCTACAGCGCAAGGCACTTGCAGCAAACTCTTCATGAGATTTTTGTGTGTGTGTGCAGTTGCACTATTTCTTTCCTTCATTAGAAAGTCTTCTAAAAGATTATTTTATCGAGCAAAACATCTTGATCTGAACAGAACAATACTCCACAGACTACCTTTGCCTCAGGCAGCTTACAAAACATTGTCTTTACTCCATAAAAATTAGGAGGAAAGCTTAGGAAACAACATTGCCTTTTTAAAAAAATTATTTCTCTCTCCAAGAGATCGTATCTCCAGTTGCTAATAAAATTGCCAGGCAAGAACTGGACACTTAAAAAGAAAAGGAGGCAGCTTTACAGATGATGTGTATCAGGTGGTTTCAGTTCTGGGATTTATCTGTCCCCTTTTCAGCCACACTACAGCTCCCTTCCACGTACAGAAACTTCACTAATGAAGGTAGAACTCTTAATATGGGCCAAAATTATGTGAGATGATAAAATGATGTCATTTTATCAGCAGATATATCTGTTTTGTTTTATTTCTAGAGTAAACCATGACAAATATCCTCTGCATTACAAGTACATATATCCCTGAATCACATGTGCATATTGAAAATATATATAATAATAAATTATTTACATCTATGATATAATCCCCTCTTCCCCTGCCCTCGGACTGACTGCTATCAAGGTAAACAGTGCCACCCCAACCTGACCTCATTTTATAGTCTCAGAGCCCTTTCTGCAGATGATCATGAATGACTATGTGAAATACTGGGAAATGGAGTACAACCTGTATGTACTGTCATCTGTTGTACGCGTATTTCACCTATGGAACAGCTGAAACGTGCGCCTGTGAAATGACTCTCAGGGTTAACTCGAGGCCCTTTGAATCACCTGTTTGATTCTGAGCTCTCACACTGATCTGGATCATTCTGGTCAGCTAACACAAGCACTTCAGAAACTGAGTGGCAGAGTTTTGCACTCATTATTAAGAGAGACAGTGATGACGTAAGTATGATCATTTTTGCTAAAATGTAAATAATCATGCTCTTACTGGAGATCCTGGAAATCCAGGCTCACCGGATTGTCCTGCTCTACCAGGTTCACCCTAAGGAAAGAAAGAAAAGGAACAGATGAAAATAGCAAATGTGAAAATTAACTTCATTAATTCTTCCATTCAAACAAATGAGGATATTCACATCAGCATTACATATCTTCCCTTTACTCTAACAACTTCAGTGATATCAATCAACTGCACACATGACTGGCAATGTGTATTAGACACGTTAATTTAAAAAAGGTTTTTAACAACAAATTGCAGGAACCGAAGACCAAGTCCAAAATGCATCTCAGCATCACAAGATGGTTTCCTAGCAATTAATGAGGCAACCTTTTGTCATCCGCATGCAAAGTCAAATTACTTTAATTATCCATAGGAATAGCAATGTAAAACTGTCTGCATTGTAGCTTGTTACTTCTCCTTCTGTTCAAATGTTCTGAAATGTGCGTAATTTCATTCTAGGTCAGTGATTATTTTCTGTGTGATGCAACAGGTAAGACAATATGGTAGAACCAAATAATCATATTTCAAACATTATTCAAAATCCTCCAGAGTCACAACCAAACATTACTTTATATGCATCAATCAGTCCAAATACATCCAGGACTCTGGCCTGCAGGAATGTAAAAGGCTTCAGAAAAATAGTTTCTGGACAGAGAGAAGGTAAAGTGCTTCACAAATGCAATTAAAGGAATCCATGCACACATCGGAAACGGAAGAAGTTCTTAGAGCAGTATCAAGGTTTGGCTTCACTGCACTGAGAGTTAACTCTTTCCAAAGATTGTTATAACTTTTGTACAATTTAATGGGAAAGCAGCTATTACACAAGCTATGCTAATTTTTATACTAAAATATCCGACATCTGCAGTTTTCAACTTATTTCCAAGTTATAAATTACAATTCAGATGGATTTAGTGTGCTTTGCAAATACATACATCTTACATATATGTATACACACATGGACAGAGTAATAAAATTTGTTATGAATATAATACATTATTAAGACTTTTTAAAAAATCTAAATACTAAAGTTCTATTGTCCAGATCCAGGTATGTGTTATCATTACAGTTCTTCTAATTCATCATGTGTTCCCAAAGAGAGGGGATTTGATTATGTTCGATTTCAAGAAAGACATCTCAGTTGAAGAACTGGCTGAGGCAAGAAATAATAAAGTGCCAGTGCTTAAACCTTAGGTATGATGGTGACATGTAAGGAAAACAAAGGAGGGTTTTGAAAAGGACTGCTAAGATTTACAGTTATGACACTGCACTTAATGAGGAGTATGATCACAAAGAAAAGTAAATAGATAAAAGTAGTTACAACAGGCACATCTGCTGGTTAGTCACTGTCTCAAAGATGCCAATATTTGTTTTATTAAAAATAAAACAATATACAAAGAATAACAAACTTACATCTTCACCAGGTTTGCCTGGAGGTCCCTCTGGTCCACGAGAACCAACTGGACCCTAAGAAATAAATGTATTTGCCGAGAAATCAATTTGCCATCACTAAAATATCCATCTGCTCCATTTCAAAGTCTGGCTTTATAAAAACTGATGTAGAAAAAGAATGCTTTTATGCCTAAGCACACTTCCTTAATTTTGTGGTGCTCTTTCTACCCATTCTGCCCCTAAGAAACCTGCATTATGTTCTATAAAAACACAGGATGGATGATTCTTTAGGAGAAAAAGAAATACATTAAAAATCACAGTTGCTGTTGTTCCAAATCTCTGGCTCTTGCTCTTACTTTTGAATCATTTTATCACCTCCAAAAAAAAAAAAATCTTCTCATCATCCTTTGTGTAAGTTACACTACCAGGTATGGTTTTAGCAGTGCTTAACCATCCTCAGGTCTGTGCTGGCAAAGTAATAACGATTGTTTATACTACAATCCTTGTTATGCACATTCAAAGCATTTCAAATTCGCTGATTGAGGACAATATGCATTGAACACCACAACTCTCGACTGAAGTTACTTAATAGCTTCAGCTGAGAAAACACACACAAAAAAATCTGTTCTGAAGTAAGGAGGTATAACATATTGTTTGTAATTTTTGTTGTAGAAATGTTTGTATTTATCGGTCTTACCATAGGTCCTGGATCCCCAGGTTCACCAGGTGGGCCTGTGGGGCCAGCACCGCCCTAAAATTTACCAAAGATGAATAGAGTTACAAACGCCAAAAAGCAAAAATATAAGGTTATAAATTAAAATCCATCATCAGGAAAATCACAGCCCATGAGACAGTCTGGATTCTAATTCAGAACCAGCTCAAATCGCAAAATGAGTGAAAGTTGGATACTAAAATCCCTCAAGCTTTAGGTAAGTCCTGTGCCATACACAAATCCCACTGGAAACTTAACACCATGCCAACACTGAAACCAGAACAGTCACCATTTTCACTGCTATTCCCTCATTAAAAAATGTGTGTTGGCTTAAAGCCTCATCAAAGGTCTAATAAATTGTTCTTTTTGAGCTAATGTCTGTGTATAGAGTACATCTGGAGTAAAGCTCGAGAGCAGCACATTTAGATTCACCTCTAGATGAAGATGCACTCATCCACACGCCACTGAAGATGGCCATTGCCCCAGAGATGCCCACACACGCCAGTTACTATGTACTTTGCCTATGTCTCTGGCCAACTATCTTAAACCCCCAGCGGTGAAGTACGTACTTGTTTTCCTTGGAGACCTTGAGGACCTCTTGGACCCACTGGACCCTATTGAAAACACAACTTGTTACACACTGGAAAGCACCCTTCCCCAAGTGACATTCATCCCACAAAGACAGCAAAATGGCCTGATCATGACCTCCAAGATCACCTTTCTATGGTCAAACCTTCTGAAAGGCTTTTACTCAGGAGACTGATGTTATGAAATACAAAAGTAGACAGAATTGAAATCTTCAAACTCAAAAAGTCACAGCGGCGTAAATTCAGCAGCAGCTGAAAATATGGGCTTGCTTGCTTTCTGGAACCTCACAGTCTCCGGAATCAGTCAGAATAACTGGGCTGCCTGCATAGCTCCAACGGCAAAAATGTAAGAATAGAACAGACTTGAGGGGAAGTCTTCCCTTAAAGGGAACCACATCACTACGACTGATTTCATAAAGGAATCAATGACAAAATAAATTCATGCTGCTGTTCTCAGCCGTGAGCAGCAACAAGCGGCAATGGAAGGACATATTTTCATGAATCATATAAACCACCAAAACAGCTTCCAAATGATTGTGGTGTGTTACAGAAAAATCAGATTTCCTCGTAAAAAATTTCATGGGATTTTTAGGAAAAATCTTGTGCTTAATCAGAACTCGCACCATGAAATAAACATAATCTTGTCTGAAAGTAATTCTCTTGCTTACAGCAATACGAAAATATCTATAGCAGACAATAACTTGCGTTTTGACAGAGGCTCAAGATCTACGGCTTTTACACATAACTCATTAATTTTTAATATTTACAAAGCAAATGTGAAAGAGTTAGTAACAGGCCATTTAAAAATTCTAATCAACATTAAAAACAAACAAACAATGGTTCAGCTGAATGACTGTCAGTTACTCAGTTTACATGCAAAAGAAAACAGGATATTACAGAACGTGATGAATCAATCCAAAGAGAGTGAGTGCCAATTGACTTTAGTAGACTTTGTGTAAGGCTTTAGAGAGACCTAGATATCAAAAAATACCTTAAAAGATATATTAATATTAAAACAAATCATATTTGAGAACGATAAAAGAAGAGGCAGTAGAAGAGACGCGATGTCTTGAGACAGACTGAGTGGAAGGATTAAGGAAAACAATGGAAGGCAACAAAGCAGGACAGCCTTGTGGAACAAGTCACTGTAGGTGCACACCGCAAATTCACTGAAGAGAAACATCCATAAAAAAGGAAAGTCCTTTGAAGAAATCACCGCAAAAATTAATCCTGAGGCAAAATATGAGATTATATTTAGAACCTTTCAAACCACATTGAAACCGAGTTTGAAGGTTACTGGTGGGGACTTGGAGGGGTAACAATCAGGTGGGCAAACTCATGGACAGTACAAACACTCAAGGATGGTTTCCTTAAGAATGAATGTTAAAAATAACAGCAAAGAGGGCAGCAATATCTTCAAGCTATCCCAATGTGATAAATACATGTAGTGAAAAGGGATAATATTCAAAACCTACCCCAAGAGTTCTAGCAGAGATAGCTTAGGGTGGTGAAACAGCTTTCACAGACAGTAACAAATTTCAGTGTTACCGTGAAGTCCCCAGTGCACTAAAACGAAAGGGCATTATCTGCACAGTGAGAGATGCCAATGATCAAACTGGACCCACTAGAGAAATGAAATGTCTGTCATAACAACAAGCACAGCTTTCAGTTGACAGCTGCTTTCAGAAATAATTTTTTAAATTACTACCAAAAATAACTACCTTTGATGTCACAACGTGAAAAGAAGCTTTCAAATATATGTATTTGTTTATTCCGCTTTGCATTCTACCTGACATTTTTCAGTTACTCTGCAGTGACTCAAGATATGAGAAGATCAGGAGCTTTCTTCTTTCCTGTACCTTACTGCTAGTAGCTGCTACATTTCAGAAGGAGGGAAGAAAGACAACAAGCAGGCTACAGGTGGGGAAAAAAAAGCTCTCACTTGAACAGAAGGGTATTTTTTCACTTTTTTCCAGGTACTGGGCAAACCTGCACCAGAATATACTGTACATCCAGGTTCTAGCACATAGGAAGTTGAAGAGGATGAATGCCCCTTTGGGTGTTTGCACACGAACTCCACTTCCACCCTGTTCTACAGTACCAGGTTAATCTGGGCTTACCACTGCACCAGGCATCAGTCCCATCTGACTCCCAAGTCCAGACTTCTCATCCAGTCCTGCCATCTGAGCTGAAAATGGCTGCAAAAATAAGATGGGTGATTTTAGCTGCCAGTCATTTTGATGGTTCATAAAGCAAAAATCCATGCAACTGAATCTTCATTGTTTACATCGGCTTTGCGGCACTAAGAACTAAATTCTTCTGTAATCATGAAAATAAAAGTTGTCTTTCCTGTAAATTTGAGGTGGTTTAAGGCTTCATAGACCAGTTGAATGCATCATATTGTCTGTTTACTACTCTGACTCTGCTCCCACTTGAACATTAAACAGAGAAAACAACCCAAAATGAGGAAAGCCTCCTATGAAATTAGATTTTTTTCACTACCTTCAAGTTTAAATCACACCTTAACTTCACCTGCAATATTCCTTCATATCTTCTACGCCTTTCTGCTGTTTTCATCTACTGTGCTTTAAGTTCAGAAATATCTTCAAGTAAAGGGAAATATAGCTGCTTTTATGATTTCAAATTAGAATTATTAAGCGTGTTGCCTTCATCCAGCAAAGTTGAAGGCCACTGCTGTTCATGCCAATTCACAGAGACAAATGAGTTAGAGCAGGGAGAACCCGCAGTGCCCTCCTCCTCCTGCAAGCTGTTGAAATCAACAGTTTTATTTTGCTTTTTTCAAAATCAGACCCTCACTCGCAGCAGGCCAGAGCATACAAGTGGCTGAGAAGGAGCAACAGCATGAATGTGCATTCAGGTCTTCTAAGATTTATATTTGTTCCACATCAGATTGGTCCCCAAACATTTTCTGCAAGGCTGAAGATTGCCTAACTTCAGAGACAGGAACACAAACCAAAAATGTCTTAGGTCTCTGGCCACACCTATTCTTTCACATTTTCTGTGGAAATCTATGAAGAATGGTGGTATGACAGCCATCCTGGTGCTGCTGGATTCTAAGGGATTCCTCTGTGCTGAAGATATTTACTTGGGCTGAATCTGCTGGATTCAGGACTATTTGGAAAGGTGGTTAAAGCAAGAAATGCTGCCCAAACTCACAAGCTGTTGGCCTAGCATTAATATTTCAGCTTGTTGTCACTATAACGCTATTGTTTGCAGGAACTTTGCAGGAACAATGGAGTGAGAAATCAAAACGGGTATCTTCCAAACTGCAATGAACATGTAACTGAATATACTTGAGAAATTCAAAAATGTATTGCATTATCAATCATAATTACTGTTACACGGGGGGGGGAAGTCTTGCAGAACACCTTGCCTGTATCTTGTTAGCATTGCTTCTCACAAACATTAATCTTCTCAGTGTTGGTCTGAACAATTCCAGCAGAAAATATACTTAACCACATTTTAAACTCTCTTAATAATTATTCTGTTATTTATAATTCATCTTGCCTTTTCTTTTCTGTAATCCTACTTTGGTACACCAGTTTCCCTGTAATTTTTGCCCAGATCCCTCGGGTTTAAGTCAGGTTGGAAGTAACGGAAGCCTACTGAGGGTTTTAGATTTCAGTACCTTGGCTTTTCTAGACGCTAAAACCCATTGCAATACGTGTGTCCTTTCCAAGGTTTCTCGCATTCAGCTTGCCCCAGTTTTTGGCAGAACTTGCACTGCCGCTAGCTGCTGTCCCTTCATCACTGGGAGACAGGAACTGTGGGCACAGCACTCTACTTTCACTGAGGCAAAGAGAAGTTACTCTTTGTATCATGTGGATGTGGCCCAGCACCCACTTCACTTTCTACTAAAGCAAGTTTAAAACTTACCCTGCTTAGTCCATCTGGTCCTGTGTGTGTAGGATGGCCTGGAGGACCAGGGTCACCGGGCTGGCCGGGGATACCGGGTTCACCATCAATCCCTTGAGGACCACGAGGACCCTAGAAAAAAAATAAATCAGAAATGCCAACAGTGTGCAAAGGTAGTCATTAAAATCATCGTAACTGGCAAACAACTGCATCATTTGCGATAATCTGTGTTTCTACAGAAAGATCTTCAGACAAACAACATCCCCTAAGACCTGTGCCTACCTTCAGATGAGATCCACTGGCTAAAATTAGTCACAAATCCCAGACACAAGTGGAGTGCAGTACTTTCTCTCACAGGCTGAGGCTTCCTATCATTCCATACTAGCGTACGCTATTCCTGAAAAACTATTTGGCTTTGCACACAATACAGAATACCATGAATTTACTTCTCAAATATGTGTACATACATTCGCATGCTTAGGAAACTCCAGTAATAGGCTGGATTTTCACAGCCTCCTGACATCACGAATGGTTTAGACAGCTCACACTATTGCTGAATTCTCAACGCAGTTACACTGCCAAAAATGCAGAGTAACTCCCTTGGTGTCGATGTTATCTCTAACTAACATTTGCAGAATAGGCTAGGAGGCCACTCCATTGCTCCAGTTTTGGTCACCTACCTTTGATCCCTAAACTGCATTCATCTTATCTTGTGTCAGAACTAAAACTAAATACAGAAGCAGCTAATAAATCATTAGTGGAACAAAATCAATAGCAACAGGGCCAATAAAGATATACGTCAATCATAAGTACAGACTTTAAAGTGCTTGTCACTACTGCTTCCTTCATTAGAATACAAGGCTTGACTACGGTGAGGAAAAATCTTCTGCTAACGAGCTCTTCTACTTTAAGGATCCTTAACCATAACACTTGGGAAGCCTGGCTCCGTGAGTCATCTTTACCACCACAATTATAATCAGACAGATTGTTTGTACTTCCATGAGATGAGGACTGCGTTTCCTCACAGCCCGCGACACACTGCACTGGAATTTATGTCTGAACTAGTATGGTTCGCATGCTAAAGAAAACGCATTCCCTTGGGAAAGGGCTACACTGGGGTAGCATTGCCAGTAGGATTCCTGGAAAACCCCAGTGAAGGAGATAATTCTCACTCTGTCTTCATGGTCTGAAATTCCTATGAGCCTAGCAATCAGGGGAAAATCTTTTTCTTCTCAGATACGCATGTACACACACACCCCTACTTGCAGAATGAGATTTGAATAGACGGTATTCTGAAACAAATGAGAAGATTTCTGCTCGCTGGACGGAAGCAGAAGGTTCTAGCAGAAAACTTTATTATTTAATATTTGTGTTATAAACAGCAGTACACACTGCCAAATGTAAAAGTGCATACTGTCCAAAGGAGGAAAAGAATGAGTTATCTTCTTTCATTCGTTCTCAAAATAAAAAGAAAACAAATCTAAGCATTACAGAAAACAAACCAGTTGTCTATAAGGAATTAAGCAAGCATTAATAGGACTGCCGATTTTCAACATCCAAACCAAGACACCTTAACAAAATCTGACACAGAAAAAGGTCTTTTTTTCGTTTCTTTTTAGAGAAGAACCTACTTTTGAGTCACCAAAAATCAACCTGCTTCAAGAGCAACACTGCAACCCCCCACTCCAAAAAGTCCCCAAAAAGCGTGTTTGTATTTGTAGGTGGCAACTAACCACTGGTATATAACCAATTCTGGGTTTTTTAATAAAATCTTGATTATACTTTTATTTATTTTATATTATTTATGTATTTATATGTGCTTTTTAAAAAGCCCTTTCGTTTTCTTTCCCTAGCTCAAGGTCAGCAGGGTTTAACCAAAAAAAAGCCAGACATTCCGCCGTCAGCCACGCGGTGGCACCGCTTAAACACGCAACTCCCTCAGCCCGGCCCGCAGCTGCGGCTGCTGCTCCCACCACCACCACAGGCTCTGCTTCTCCTGGAGTTCTCTCCAACTGCTATCTGTTGTAACTGCTACTGCAACTACCATCGAGTGTACATCCAGACTGAAACAGAACACAGCAGTGGTTGGGAGGATGCTCCGGCTTATTTTCTATCTTCAAAAGATCATTTGTGAACACCTAAAACTTCTATCATGCTCCAACACTGCCCCTCCCCAGGTGCATTTTGCAAACGCAAACACGCTATACCCCTACACTAACAAAGAAGTAAAAAATATGCTAATACTCCTGAATTCATTTTACATCCGAGGATCCTGCTGTTGCAAAAGGCAGAGATCCAGAGCAAGGCTGAGCTCCTTCCGCTCACCAGTCAGTAGGAACCCATTTAAAAAAAAAGAAAAAAAAAATCCAAAGCAGCAAACAAAAAGCTTGGAAATGTGCTTAGTGGATCTGTAATACCACCAGTCAGTAACGTGTTTACCCAGACTACTGGTACAAAGAGTGTCTGTACAAGGTTACCTGCTCCATGAAGCATTTTAAACAAACTGCAAACAACGTGCAGAGAGGTTTTTGTAATATAAACTGCAGGTGTGAGGTAACTTGTTTTTTCATAGAATCACAGAATCATTTAGGTTGGAAAAGACCCTTCAGATCATCAGGTCCAACCATAAACTTAACACTGCCAAGTCCACCACTAAACCCTGCCCCTAAGTGCCACCTCTACCCATCTTTTAAATACAGGGATATTGTAAATGCAGGGATAGTGACTCAGCCACCTCCCTGGGCAGCCTGTTCCAGTTTTCAGTGCAGAAACTACATACAAAATATCCTGCACTAGCAGTCACTCTGTATCTAAAGCAGTGCTCTTCAGTCTCAGACCTACACTCTGACGTTCACACAGCTCACCGGAACCTCTGACATAACATTTTCAGAGGGGCTGACTAGTTCCTAATCCCTTGGTACTCCTTGAAAGCAGTATAATAACCTGTGTCAAGGGAACTCCAAACTACTTACAGCCTGTTGATATTGTAGGTGCTGGCAGCCACCACTCTATAGAGACATGCAAGGGACGCATGGCACAGAATCAGAAATTCTTTAGCATCTCATTGATAACATTGCACATTAGGAAAGCATTTCAGACACCTCTATAAACACAGATGTTCCTCTGCGCACCACAAGATTTCACAATTGCTCCCAGAATTGTTCTAAGCATCTCAATACTCCTTCATCAGACAAATGTCTTATGGTGATCTGGAGAGCAGCAGTGGCTTGGCATCCGTCTCAAAGAGGCTCACACTCCACCGCTTCAGAAGTGTCATTACCATCTATGGACAACAGGCACTCACTGCAGCAACAGCAGAAAGGAGCCAGTTCCAGGCCTATGCCTAAACTCAGCGTTGGCTTGCTCTCTCCTGAGGGATAGGAAAATACCCACAGAGGAATTACAATGATACAACTCTTCAAAATCTGCTTTTAGCAGCTTCTGTTCTTTGACCCAGCGTTTTCAACTGGAACGTGTCATCTTTGGTATTTTCAGCACTCCCTTTTGCCCTTTCTGTGGTTCTCCACATGCAGACTTTGAAATTTCCTTATGAAGTTTTTATTTCCACTGAACAATCTTGATTATTCACCAGCATACCAACATATGTAGTCACATATTAACCCTGCTAACTTCCTGAGCTTTGTCTTTTCTGAAATACTTTGAGCCATACAGCTCACACCGCTTCTGACGCACAGTAGTAACAAGCAAAAAGTCAGCACGTTCTTAAACAGGCAAACGTGATGTTCCAGTTTTGTTCTTTTGTGCTGGGTTTGTTTTGTTTTTTTTAAACCCTGGAGAAAGCCTTGCTCGCAGACACTACTTTGGGTAACTGTTGAGAAAGTACAGTTTTTAGTGGAAATACTGCTAAAGCTCTGCCAATTATCTCAAAACATTCAGCTTTCAATCTACCTAGAGAATGGTGAGCTATAAATGTTTTTTCTGTTTGTTAACTGATTCTTGGAAAATATGAGGAAAGTTCTGGTAACTCTAGAAGACACGGAGACAGTCTAAAGCTATCTAACCCTTTGAGGTTAGTCCAGCACTTCATTTCTGAGATATTTAATAACTTACAGGTCTTCCCTTTGGTCCTCGTTCTCCTCGTGGTCCTTGTGAGCCTGGAGGTCCCTATAAGAAAGATTAGAAATATTAAGTACCTTTTAAACTAGCCAATGATTAACAAAGCTCTGAAAATATAAAATGCAATGCTTATTAGAAAATTAATTTGGGGGGGGGGTTCACATCATCATAAAGAAAACAGCTACAATCACCAAGTATTCAATATTTCTTCTCAATTGTACATTGCCTTGAAAGGCGCAGAACCAGGAGGCAGAGATCTACAAAATGGTTCCATCTCTCGTGCTCCACAGGTCAATTTAGCACAGGTTTTCTGAATGCTGGCGGCTCTCAAGGTGGAGAAGTACAGGTTTGAGATGCCCTTCCTGCCAGTCCCAAACGGTTCTCTGCTTAGCCACAGCCGGGGAGCATACTGCATCTCCTTCTACGTCCCTGCTAGAGAAGAATTCCCCAGCATCAACCTCACACAAAGGTCCTCCAGCATGCATGCACTACAGGCACACATCCTTCACTTAGGGCATGGGCTGACCCCCACAACCCTGCTGCCTCCTCAAATCCAGCGGCTTTGCAGACAACACCCACTACAGGCACAGAAGAGTCCTCCTTCGCACCATCCTCACAATACAAAACAGAAGTGGCAGGAAACGCTATCATCAGAGAGACAGAAGTTCAAAAAGTACTCACGGCTGGTCCCGGGCGGCCTCGTATTCCTGAAACCTAAACAAGGAAATATAAATTAAAGTCAGCACTCAACTCTTTGCGTATATTTGCCATGACTGCCCTACAGTAATGGAAAAGTAAATAGCGAGAGAGAAAATTAAAGTACCCGTCAAGTTATAAGGCTTTTTGGGAAATAAATGAATAAATAGATTCCACTGGTTATCTCTTTCCAGTTTAGAGTCTTTTTATAAGCAACATCAGCAAAATCTTGGAAGTATCATTGTCACTCTCAAAAAAAAAAAATGACGTGAATCACAATGATTGAGTCTTTTTGATTTTTTGTTTGTCTTCATGCTAGAAAAGGATGACAAAGATAGAAAGTGACAATTTATTTTATCAGTTTTCTCAAGTCTCTCTACACTTTCTAAATACTAATTTACCATTATCCTTCCACAAAACACTCAACTGTAAAGATTATAACAGATTTAACTCAGTAAGATTTTTTCCCAAAAGGCAACTGACAGGATTTCTAATGTAACATACGTGAAACCGCATAATTAATTCCACTCCTTTCATTTCTAGGCTGTACCTTTTTGTTTTATTTCCTTAATTACTGCAATTCTGCTTTAAAACATTAAAATGTACACTTCAAAAGTGTGCTGATAAATGAAGAAAAAAAAAAAAATGGACTTACAGGCGGCACTACTCCAGGTTCTCCTTTTTGTCCCTGTAGGAAAAAGATACAAAACCATCAGCTGGCAGAAAACAAGTCGAAGTGCAATTCACAGTACCAGTTTCACCAATATCATCCCTGGGACCGTGACAAATGCTGAGACTTCTTTACAGATACAACTTCGAGTAAATTAAAGTACCCGCAATAGCTAATCCACGCTATTTTTATATGACTATAGACATTGATTAAATGAAGGCTATAAATTAACAGACTTTCTCTAACTGCATAGCATACTGACTGAACAAAGAGTTAAACTAAAAAACTGCCAGGATATTTAAGTACTAGAAAACATGCTGTGGTTCTGTTATTGGATGAGTTGATTCATAGGAAATGCAGAGCCCAGAGCAGCATTCAGATTCCACTTCTTCAAGGTATTAAATTAAACTTCATATCATTAAACCTATGGACATAATAAAACCTGCACGTCCATCTGCAGCGTAGGGACAGAATACAAAATGATCTCTCACAGCTTCAGACCAAAGGACACCGCATTTGCCATGCGACTTTTCTTTGAGCTGAACATCTTGGCAATGGTTACATGTCACATGAAATAACTGGGTTTAGACCTATTGGTAGTAACCACTTTATTAAGGCAAGACAAAAAATTTCCTGCCTTACTTATCAAGTAATAATACGCTGCTTTCAGTCCAGTTATTTCCATAAAACTCTACCTTTGCATAGAGAGCTACTCGGTTTTAGTGAGTGTAAATACTTGAACACCTAAAAATTATTCCAATTATTTCTTGTAGCTGCTTACTACCTTAGAAGCACATTTATCAGAATGTATTTTAATTTCTTTTGTAAGAATAGATCTTCTCTTTGTTTGGTTGCATCGTGTGAGAGATGCTGCCCACAGAAGTGTGGCTCTGTGCAAGAACACATCATCCCGGTTCTTCATCCGTGCCCGGACCAAACGTCCCCGTGGAACGCCCGGGCTCCGGCAGACCCACCTCCTGCAGAGCCTCCTCTTGTAAGGGACCCTCACAAGTACTCGCGTAACGTTTGCCAGGGTTTTACTTCATGTTGAGTCAAACATGGCCATGATGTTATGCAAGCTGCCTTGGGTGGCCTGAATGATTGCCACAAGGAAAGTAGAAAGGATGCCAAAAAAGTTGTTTTCAGCATGGTTTCATACATTTAAATATGGCTGAGGAGTATTTTCGTATTTGTGCAATCCTTCAGCGATTTATACAAAACCCCAGTTATTCACTGTCAACTATACGAAACAATGAAAGACAAGAGCAAATGTAAGAAACCCAAAATTCTTATTATTAAAATAAGTATTTAGACTGATGAGCAGTGTAAAACATTTTTTTTTAAATTGAATTTGTAAGTATAACTTTGCATTGGAGCTCCTCACATGCTGCGGGGTACCAGCCAGAAGGCAGAGCCGTTTCGGGGTAGGTTTGCCCAGCAGTCCAAGGCATCGCTCAGGCTCCTGTAAACACGCCTGGCCTCGCGTGTAGCCGCGCACAAGGCGGGCTGCGAAGCCGACGCTCCAGCCACGTGCCAGCCCACGGGCAGGAGTGCAGCAGCTGTCTTGTGATGACTGACACCTAGGTAGAGGCCAAAGCTAACAGGAGGACAGCCAGACGCGATGCAGGGACGCCCTGCACCAGGAGACAGACGTGCCTCCTGCGCCATGTTTGAACAGTTCCAGCAGGAACGGTTAGAGGGGTGGTGCTTCCTACTGCACACCGGGCAGCTAAGGCTCAGCAGAATCACACTGCAGGTTTTAATAGCTTGGCATCTAACGACCTAGTGGTCCCTTCCCTCATTTTGTGGCACTGCCAGAGACGAACCAATCGAACTACTCCGACTGGAATTCCTTTGAAGCAGACAGCAGGCATTTTCAGTCAGGGGATTCCCTATATTAAGACCAGTGTTTTTCGCCTGCATCCCAGCATTTTTTCCATGTGGACTGCCATCTCCCTAGCCACTGAGGAAGAACAAGAGGAAAGAAACAGGTGTTTTTCACAAAGCTTGTATGTAATTTCTGTGAAGCGTTCCAAGCAGATACAACAGATTCTTTTAACAGTTATAATAAAATTTAAAAAAAAAGTAAAGAAAATCTTACCTTTCTTCCTCTACCTATTAAAAAGGACAAAAGAAGAAAAGAGAGGAAATTAATGTTTTTACTCGGAGGGATGGAGCACAGTGAGAGCTGAAGGAACATGCTAGAGCTACAGCCGTCCCCGTTCCTGGACGCACAGAAGATGGTGCGTCACCCACCGGGAGCTGGGGAGGTTCCCAGGGCCACGCACACTCCCTTGTTCTGGTGTGAGCAATCAGAACGGTTTGCAGTGACATCCCCTGACTCTCAGCCTTTTTCAGCATTGCACAAAATACAAACAAGTACTGTAGGCAAGCAGAATTTGTTATGGGAAATTGTCAGAAGCTGGCCTAATGACTGACAGTGAAGTCAAAGGAAGTTTTATTACTGCCTTCAGTAGAAGCAATGTTGACGGATCCACAACATATTACATGGTATTTTTCAAAAGATAGAGCTGAGAGTCCTTTGACCTCTTCTTGTCGGAAAAGCACCTGCAATATCACGTGCCTGAACTCAGAGCTATAGAGCCACACTCATCCACAAAATCCTTCAGAGGAATATTTTATTAATACCATGAGTAACAGTAAGGAACTCTGGAATGCATCCATACTGCTTTTGTATTTGTTGGGTGTACCTTGTTGGCATTGGCCTAATGCCTCCCAAAACACAGCAGGATGCACCATGTATTTATTAATGTTTGCCATATATTGCTCCATTGCTCAGTTACACAAGTCCCTACCACATGCTCTTTATCACTGCTTTATTCTGCATTACGCTAATCAACAGCAAGTATATCTCCTGAAGAAATTGCTTTAATTATTATATATAGAATGTAGTTGCAATACACATTAATGAGCATTAATGAGTACTAATGAGCATTAATTGCAAACTAAGAGATTTTTCTTTTAGGAAAATTGAGGGGGAACTGCTTCATCCAAGTCTCTCCATGAAGAAGAAATGGACTGGAAAAGACATAATCTTTAAGGTATATAACAGAAAGTATGCAAACAGGGAGTTAATACTTCATACTAATTTTTTTCTTGCGTCTCACAAAAGGATCAAGCATCCATGTTTCCACTTCAGGGAAACACTTTATCCTGTTTACATATAATGTTTACATTTACTAATCTATTGCAGTGGTCTCGAACTGAGTATTTTATTAAAGCATGCACTTATTTTATATGTGTTTATCTAATAAATATATATTTATCTTAAAATGTTTATGATACATATTTATCTTAAACATATTTATCTTTCCATTCCAAATGAACCACAAAAACAAGCCAGAATTCAACCTCCTTGAAATACCAAGATGGAATTCAGATCAACATTTTAGTTACAAAACCCTTTGGGCTTATATCAGATTCAGAGTCAGAAGAAAAACATTTCCAGAGCCAGCTCAGGTACAACCCAAGATGCAAGATAACTGCCAAGTACGTACTCTCGTCAGATTTAAACTTTCACCATAGAAATACTGTTAGAAATCTGAGTATCATGAGGTTCCTAGTTCTTTGGGCTGGCTCTCCTTTCACAAAAACAAACTGGAAAGCAATCTTACCAATGGTGGTGTCAAAATCACGTGTCGTATGGGGACACACAGGACAGCACTCTCCTGGGGGCACCTGCGGGTTCTCACACTCCAGCACATCTTGACACTGGATTTCATCGCAAAGAATAGCTCCGTTGTCACAGACGCAAATCTGGCACGGTGAGGGCTTCCAAATATCCCTGTTCAGGTACATCTGGCCATTCTGAGTGCAGGCTATTTCTTCAACGTCTTCTCCTGGGACAGGAGAGAGAACATACAACACATTTTCCAACTGTGAAGTCGAAGGAGGAGTAGGTCTGGACAAGGAAAGAGCACAGCTGGAGATGAGAAGCAGCATCACATACACAAAGAAAACAGCGCACCAGCACAGCTGAAGCTGATATTAAGGACGTATGAGTAGCAGTCATCTCGAATGTCTTTCTTGTTTTACCACTTTATTTCTTGATCAGAAAAAGTAAAATAGAGTGATCACGGAGTGCACAAACCCATCACAGTATCAAATGAACATTGCCTCAGGAGTCTCTGGATGTCATTCTGCTCAGTGGGGTACTAACTCTATGTTGAGGAACTCCTGCCATGTGCCTGCTCTTTGTAACCATTGTGTCCGGGGTGATAGAGATGTCTGACTGAGGAGAAGAACCTATGAGACTTCTGTATGAAACGGGATATCCTACCTGATCCCTGCTGCAGGTACCTTAGGCAGCCAGACTTCCCACAGTGTTGAAACGACATGGCAGTGTTTGTCAATAGAAAAAAACTCATTTATTGGGGTCTTGGTGTAAGGTAACACCAACCCAGAGAAGTGAGCCCTCCAAACAGGACAGTCAGCCACTGCCAGCAGCAACAGCAGTCCCCATTGCAAGGCCACTTGCAGCAGCACCTCCAGCTGAGCGCAGACAGGCTCCTCCAACTACTTTTGCTCCATTCTTATAATCCAGCTGGCCATGGCCCTACATGATTACCCCAGCACACACATAAATTATTGCTAAGGATATGTATTAACTACGTATAAAATACCTCTTAAATATTTTATCTATATATGAAAGACAATCCCATGGGGCCATTTACAGAGGAACAGCACTGACTGACTACATGCGTTATGTCCTACCTATGTACATATTCACACATTTATATGGAGATCACTCTATTTCATTGACATTGCATATGTCATTTTTAACCTAACCCACTCCATTTACAGAAGGTTTACTTTCTTTCTTGTCTTAATATTATTACTCTCCTGTCTTTTCCTTGAAATCCAACTTAGATTTAATTTCTTACTAATTATTTAGAAATCCATTCAGTATAGTTTTTGCGCTCTCCTCTCCAACCAGTCTACTGTTACCAAGTTGGAACAACAACTCTGGGTTGAATTTATAACCTAGAAATGTCAAAAATTTCCCCATTTGACTTACGGCAGTATTTAAGGGGACATAACCATCTGTTTATGTACTGTTCTATCCATACTTTAGTCTATACCTTTGTTTTTGTCTTACTCTGTAGGCAAATACTCCAAATATGAGGTATCTCCCCCTAAAAATAACGTATGTCTGATAAAGAATTCTAAAATCAAGTCAAACCTTCCTACCAAAAATGTCTTTGAAACTGGACATTCCAGTTAAAACCATTATCTCAAAATTCCCACACAGCCCTCATTTGTAACTGATACAAGACAGGGAATAGGAGCAATTATATATCTATAAAATATATAGGACACACACCCCACTCGTCAAAGATGATGACTATTGTTTTTTTAAGAAAACTCGTTATCAGTGTAAAAATTAACAGCTCTAAGCACAAGGACAGTTTCACTGTTCTATGCATTTCTGTCCTAATTTACACCAGATGTAAACAGAAAATCACAAAGCAATAAACACGAACAGATTTGGAGCTTCAGCTTCATGCCTTAACTCCAGTCCAGTTACTCCATCAATGTCAAAACTCAGAGAAATGGAGCAGATGTGTCATTAACTGTTGCCTGCCATCACTAACTTCTGCAGCTTTCTAACAGAAACCAAACTCCAAACCCATACCAGGTCAGCTCCCCTCTTCAATCAGTTTATCACACCAACCGACAAAACGACTCGAAGGGGTGCTGCAGCAGCTCAGGAGGAAATGTTTTCAGTGTGAAGTAAAGACATCGACCGAGTGTGCTGTACAGTCCATTTATGACACTGTGAGAATCATTTTCCAAACTGCAGATTGCATTTTGGAAAGCACTCCTCTCGCTGCTCCCTTGTGTGCATGACATCATGCGCTGTCTGACATATTTAGCCTTTTCCCCCCAGATGTCTGGCATATGGTCTGTCTTCCTTAACGTATCACCCGCAGAACTCGTCGTGCTGTTCAGCAGAGCAGCAGTTTGCATAAATGAAATTTCTAAGTTACTGAGCCCAAAGTCAGCATTCTGTCATGACTTCAAATAAACCACATAGCAACCGCTTTGGCAAATCAGAGCTGAGCCAGACGGTGACTAGCTTCTGCCTGGGTCCCGCTCAGCGGCGGAGAAAGAGGCAGACAAAGCAGGGGAAAAAACTACACACCAACTTCTGGAAGTGCACAAGCAGTCTGATTTTCTATCAGATTGCAGATATACTGGTAATTAAAACAAAACAAAAAAAACAACACAAAAAAGCAGAAAACCCCACCCCACAATACTGCCAGAAAACACATTTTTACTTTAAAATCTTTTTCCTACGTTTGGTACTTCTATTTTTCCTTTCTTCTGTGACTGCGTTACTCAGAGTAACCTGAAAAGAGCGGCCATTTCAAAGCCAACTCATCCCACAAGCACATTTGGACACTTCACTCTGGGGCCTGAACTGCCTGCATGTTCTCCAGCCACACCCAGACCGGGAAAGGCAGCAAAGAAAATTGTTCTGCCACTTCCTCCTCGGTTTGGAAATCTTCAGGGTTTTTTAATTACAGACACCCAGTCACAAACTCTTTGTGTCACAGGTTCTTTCTACCTCTGCAGTTATAAAGTAAGGTGCTGAACGGCTTTGAGAAAGTCCAAAGCTGCTCCCCACGTGGCAGAAGGATCCGCTAGCCCATTAACCGATTCCTTTCTTACCACCAAAAGTACAACCCTAACTGGTATTGGACCCGCCTGGAGAATTGACAGGGTTGCGAATCCACTGAAGTTGGTGAAAATTAGTTTCAAAGCAGTCTACAAATATGAAAGGCAAGGTCGAATAAACACCCTATGATTTATCTAAGGACTCATTCAGGAGCTTGCACCAAGGACCTTCATGAAAGAGGATTTCTATGAAAAGCACAGTAAGCATAATGCAATTACTTTTCTACTATCTACCGATCTGTTGGAGCATCAGTTTTGCTTTAAAGAGCTGTTTGATCAATAGTCAAACAGTCAGTTATAGCTAATACACTAAATCATCATACTCGGAGACTACACATCAACAGTTCGGAAGTAAAGACCACACCATGCGCTGACAAACCCAGGGCCAGTTCCCTGCCAACGCTGACGTGGTGCTAATTACTGCCCCCCCCCCC
>Ga0065711_1026579_pt1 | contig 65308 bp, 34 predicted proteins | sample Hoacrofraction12_FD_59098 | JGI IMG/M metagenome (GOLD analysis project Ga0065711, IMG submission 59098) | Hoatzin crop microbial communities from Cojedes, Venezuela - Epithelial fraction 12 v2 (version 2) | ecosystem: Host-associated > Birds > Digestive system > Esophagus > Crop | place... | reverse complement strand
GGGGCGGGGGGGGGGGTGGCCGTGTGCGTACGGGTGCGCGTACGGACGTGGCGGAGGGGCTGGCGGAAAGTTGCGGTAGCCGTGCCGTGCCGTGCCGAATTTGTCACGACTCGTGGCTTTGGTTTCTCGTTAGCGCCTCGCAGACCTGGAGCGGTTCGCTCGACCCCGGTCGGTGTCGCGGGGCTGGCTGGGTTGTCCGCGGTGCCCGGGTGCGGAGCGGGGAGCTGCTGAAGCCCGCAGCGCGGGGGCGAGCGCGGCTAGTGCGCGAAACCAGAGGTGCGGCGGCGAACTCGCCCTGCGAAGGGCGGTCTGCTGAAACTTGAGGGTGATGATGTGACAGGCTGGCTGTCCAAGGGTCTTCTCAAGGGAGAATTAAAAATCCTGTACTAACTGACAGAACTTTTGGGTGTCTGAAGTCGATTTAGACACAGCTCAATCTTATTTTATGTGGTCCAGCGTTGTTCGGGTTCATTTTGTTGAAAAGAGTTTTGTTTGTCGGGAGTGCATGTAATCACATTTTTCATTGCGAGTATCTTGTTTTGGAAATGCATGAAAGGTTTTCTCGGAAGATTACTGTATCGTAAGTATTTTTTTCCCTAGCTAAACAAGCAGATTATAGGGTATCAGTTAATTCTTCTTTCCATTTGACTGCTTTTCCACAAAGATAGTGAGAACTTTGTTGATTTCCAAAAGCAGTTTTATCTGGTTGAGGTAACTTTAGAAAGCAGATGGAATAAGCTTTTAAAATCCATGTCGTAAAGTAAGAAAGAGAATGCAGCAGGATGGGCAAAATCAGTGATTCTTGGAGGAGCAATAGTCTTTTCTTAAAAGAAGCCACTAAACATTTCTTCTTCTCCCATTTAGGTCAAACGACCTAATGTAGCAAGGTAATAGTTTTTGTTCTTTGTGCTTGAGTGGTATAATGCTTCCACATATATTGAAACGTCATTATACGTTTTAAAAAAATCCATACCAAGTACGTACATTGCATTCCCAAATGACAGATCTTGTGCTGTGCTTTATGGATAAAATTACAGGGAAGAAGTTCTTTGTTTCTCCCCAAAGTGATGATCCAATATTGCTCAGAGCCTGGAATGCCTGTCTGGTGCGGGATGAAAACAAGCATAAAGCAAAGTGGGGCATCACAAAGCAATGCTTTCCTCCTGGGGCCTGTGTCGTCCCTTGTGCATTTGTCAAGGTGGAAGGACTTTGTTGTTCATCATGGCAGGGAAGTCCTGAAACAGTTACTCAACAGTTTGAAATGTGTGTGGAGTGAGAAATTTTATGCTATGAATTTGAAATATTTGGGGCCCGTATCTGTTGATCTTAATTTAGATGCCTGCAGACAACTGAAGTTGCTGCTCTCAAGCAGGTTTAGGAAAAACCCCCACTTTGTTTAGAAAGAAGAAATATGTATGAATTGTTACTTACAAATTGAAGTCATCTTTTGTATACGCCTATAGGTGTCTCAAAATAAAACAAAGAACAGTGCTCAGTAGTAATATGTAGATGAACAGATAAGTTATTTTCGATGAGTTTATGCAGTTTGTGAGTAACAAAGCTAGTGTCTGTTTTGAAGAACACTAAACATCAGGTTTTTATTTTTAAGGAGATTCTGCACCATATCTGCTCTGAAACAAAATGTCATTCAGGTGACACTTTATGGGACAGTTCTAGGTACCTCTTGCCAACAGAATGAAATCACTGGAATAGGAACGACGAGAATGATGAGAGGGTTGTAGGAAACCTGCTAGAGCAGCATTTTGATAAAGCAGGGCGTAAGTAAATTTGAGAGTAAAGGTAGTAACGGGTCAACACTGGAAAACTTCAGTGGACTGGGTGGCTGGATTGGACTTCTTTTGCTGTGTGCTTGTGTGACAGCAGCACTGAGTTCTTGTGAATGGCACCTATAGAATGAAAGACAATGGGTTTAAGTTATGTTTTATAATTCAATTAATAAATATTAACAGCATACGTAGATGATACGTAGTGTTTCATTCTCACTGAGTTGTTACGACCTTAGAATCCTTGTTACGAATTAGATCATTGATAAGTTACACCTTCAGCACACAGTTTTAACAGGTCTTTCTAAAGTCTCTGTTATTTCTGATGTTGCCCGGGTTAAAGTTAACTTGGTTGTAAAGAGTACTTTATGTGATGTTGTCTGTATTCATAGCATATCTTCTCATCTTTTGTCACGGTGAGAGTTGTGGACAAAACGTTCCCATCTGTATCTAGAATTATAAAAGAGTGACAACCGTCCTAAGGGAGAGGAAAACAGAACAGGTCTTGTTTTGTAGTTTAGTGTGCAGGAGCAAAAGAAATTCAGCCAGACTTTACCTGGAAAGGAGAAGGCGCTCTGGAAAGATACCTATGTTTATGTTAAAGTTGTGGTGTGAAATCTGGGAGACATCAAGAGAGTGCATGAAGGACAGGATGCTGACCTCCTGAATCATTAGTTTTGGATTCCAGCTCCCCACTTCTTGTCCCTATCAAGTGAAGCTTGCAACCTATTTCAGGAGTTGCAAATTGAGCTTTGCACTACTGGCTCAAACAAAAAATAAATCAATAAAATGTACTGGGCCTTACTCTGGATAGCATTCACAATTTTTTTTTTTATACCTGCGTGGAATGAGTTCTGAGCCTGATTCTGTAGGAATTCCAGCATTTCGCAGACAGTTTAATGAATAGGAGATGATATAAAAGGTTAAAAAAAATTCTTTCTGTGAGAAGAATTCCCCATAAAAGATCTGCTGACCTTCAGTCATGAGTTTCTTCAGTCAGAGAGCTCTCGTCCATTGTTTCCTGCGGCACTTACAAAATAATTAGTAACAGTAATAGTAGACTTAGGACAATTACTTGTCCATAATTGTAGTTTTTCATAACAGTATTTTATTAATAGTTTTCTCTTTGGGGACTAGCTTTATAGCTGAACCAGCAAATTCACAGTACTGGAGGAAAGCTTAAGAAGTGACATGCCGGGTCTTGCTGAAAAGAATGAGATGTTTGTAGTTATTTTTGATACCTTGTCTACAAGAGTGGAAAAAGTTATAAATTTGGGGTTTGAAATTGGTATCATTAGTTTATCAACCTGACCTAGTTTCCATTACACTAATGATGCTCTTACTATGGGTAGAAATGATCTGAGGCAGGCAAGGTATTTAGGCCAATTTAGGAAGTCGAGAAGTAAATATTTATTTATTTATTTGAAATCGGGATGAGTAACTGTCCCCACACACCCAGTAAAACAGCTTTATGCAATCTAGAACACATTTTCCTTTTTTGTTTCTGAAGAAAATAGAAGATTTCTCTGAATAATGTTTACAGCAGCTTAGCCCCGAGGGGCTATAGTCTTGTTTAGTTAGTTTGCCACAAGTTTAAAAGCTTAACAAATGTAAGTATTTGGAGGCTGTTTAATTATTTCTTGTCCAACCTTTTAATACCAGTTTGGAATGTAAATGTACAACTCTGACACTATTGTGTTGCCCTAAACTAGTTTTAAAAAAATAAATAAAACAAAGAAGGGCAAACTTGCAAACACACTCGTCAGTTCAGTGTTCCTAATTGGACTTCTAATTGCTGGGACAGATGAACTTTTTATTTTTAGGTTATGTTTGTTACTTACTGTAATAAACCATTAATAAAATGACCTTCAGATACTTATTTCTTGTCTGTTAATGATTTTAATTTTCAGGAATGGACCTTTTATATATGCTTGTAGAATGTTTTGTTAATACAAAGGCCATGAATTATTCATTAACCTTTTTTTTTAGTTTGATATTCAGCCACATTTTGATTACTTGGTTTAGAATTGTGATTTTTTTCATTATGGTCAGTGGGATGTCTAGTGCTCAGTACCAGTGATTAGTAGCTGACTCTCTGGTCCTTACAGGAGGAAGAATCCCAACAGATACATAATGCAGTTTTCACAAAAGTTTGTTGTGCTTGTGTTCATTAAGCTCTTTGAGTCTTCTGCTGTGAAATGATGTTTCGGTTCCCGTTTGAGTTGTCTTGTGGGACATTATGAAGGATTCCAGTGTAGTGGTGGTTTATTCAGGGAACATTGAGAACTCGTGGATAATGGAAACTTCATCTTTTTTTTCCTTTGTCTTCTAAAACATGTTGCATAAAGGAAAAGCAACTACTCAAACTTATTCTGTTTGGTCTACATGTGTCTCCAGGTGGATGCTTCTGATGCTTACACTGGCTCAAGTTTGGAAATTATCTGGTATCAATACTGAACACTGTTGAAGTACATGTGACTTTTTCATGCAGTTACATATTTGTATGTTTGTAGTCCTAGATGGCTGACAAGCTAAATTTAAGCCAACGTTAGAAATGGCAAATAGTAAGGCAGCTGTATCAGCCCAGGAAAGAATCGTGGATGATGTGAAATCAGCAGGCTTTCCTGTCTTGCCTTCTGAAAGGAAAAAAAGTGGTGTCTTGTAAATCTGGTATGTAGAGGCTGTGGCCCAGACAGAAGCCGTATGAACTACCGCATCCCAAGAATCAAGTCTGCTGCTTTTTTTTTCCCCTGGAATCTTTTGCCTCTTAAATTGTGGATTTTCTCATGTTTCCTGCATGAATGGTTGCATTCATAAACTGCATGGGAGGTAAATTAGGGTAAGGCCAAAAAGAAATTTTTAAGAAATGAGGAAAGAAAAAAGAAAAAAAAAAGTAAAAAAGGGAGGATAATAGCATTAATAGCCAAAAGAATTGATACTGAACTAGATGAAAACACCCCAATATGTGATTACAGACAGGTGTAAATTAAGCATGCAAAGGGGAATTTAATGGTTGCTGTTACTTTTTCGGTTTTTTTTCCCCAAGTTTAGTCTTCAAAGAAAATATTTTTCTAAAATTTAAGAGAATTTAAGTTAGTGAATTCTATGAAAAGGTTTTAGGATTAGAAATGTAAAACTTGGATGAAGCTCTTTTATATAGCCAGGATGCTGCTTCCTTTTACCTGTAGAATTTTTTTACTCAAGATTTTTACTTTGGTTATTTCTTCATAGTTTGTTAATTTAGTCATCATTTACAGTTAAAAAAATTGTTCAAAATATACATAAATAGGCCTAATATGTCCTATATTCATTATCTAAATACCATCTGGTTACCTTCTGTCTCTCGTATTATTGCTAATGGAAACACAAAAGCACCTGCTGAGGCAAATTTTAATTTTAAGATGAGCATCCTGTATAGGTCAGTTGAAGTACATTCCGGATGTATCTAGGTCTCTCAGTTCATTATAAAGGGTGCCTGGCTGGGATGACTTTTTCACAGTTTAAGGTCTAATTTTAAGGCATACAGCTTTGGGTGAGACAAATCATACCCCTGGGTATTTTCTGAACTAGAAGGAAAAGTGTAAGGGAAAATTGAATTCCTAAGAATGTATCAAGCCTTCTCCATGCGTTACTGAAAATAAACACGAAGTAAAGTAGTCTTAAAAAAAGTAGTTGCTTAGAATCGGCCGCATACCAGAAGTGAAATATCAAAGGACCTATTTTTAAATATATCTAAATAAACAAATACTTTGGAGCATTTCCATTTTTCTTCATGTCCAAAAAAAAAAAAAAATGGCTATGATATGCTTTTATCAAAAAAGCTTCTGTCTTAATTCCTTATTGATAGAAAATATTCCAGTAACACTTTTTAATGGAAAATAAAATTATAGAAATTTATGGAACTCTGGATTTACTTTGAAACCATAAAGGCTTGCTCAGGAATTTAGTTTAACTTTGTTCTACAAGTCACACAAATCGAAAAAACTACTATGGCTGTGCCCAGGCTTATCTTCATATGCTGTTGCAAATTTAAAATTGTATAGTACTACAATGACTTCTCAGGAGGGGCAGTGGGTCATTTTGCTTTTTTCTGCTTTAAAATCACTCATGACAAGGTTTGTGTTTGAACAGCCTTACAACTTCTATGTCAAAGAATTCAATCTTCTAAACAATGTAATCTTTTATATAACAGACAGATAAAACTTTGTACTGCGCTTTTAGTGCTGTTGACACAACCATTTCTTCATAAAATTAAAATGGCTGGAGGAATCCTGGGGAAGCCTCCCGGCTTTGAAGATTAGGTGGTATTAATCACAGTAGATTACTCTGATAAGACTATTCATTTGCTAGTCTTTAAATTTAAAATGCCAAGTGGTTATTTGGTGTTCCTTACATAGTAAAATACCTTATTCAGTTATGAAATCTTTTTGCCTTTGTGAATTCAAAATAATGACTCATAGAAAAGCTTTATATTCTGTCAAAGACTGTTTCCTATAAATAATTTAGGTATTCTGAAACTACAAAAAACAGCTTGTGAGGTTACTTGTATGAGTGATCAAGTTATTTTTCTACCTGGTATTACACAGTGCACCAGTATGGTTTTTTTTACATGTCTCTGTTGGTGTTGAGAAAAATAGTCTTGATGGGTGATCCAGTATGTGTATCTAGTTGCATCTCTAATGAACAGGAGGGAGGAAATTTAAATCTCTAGTAAGGATTTCTGTGCGTTCTTATTCGGGTCTAGTGAGCCAGAGGTCAGGGTGGATCATCTGTCAGTGACAGAAGAATTTGTAGCATTGTACAAATACACTTCTCCAAATAACAGTAACATATTTGATCGTATTTCAGTGTAGTTTAACGAGCAGGCAGCTGTAGAGGAAACTAATAAGACTGTATGAGCCATAAGAAAGATGGTTATACTTTTGAAGAGCACACTTTCAGGGTTGGGGCCACGCTCCCTCTGACCTTATTTCAGTTTGGGGCACGTTGCTGATCAACTCTGGTCACTCAGTGAAGCTTTTTCATTTCAGATCCTACATTAGCGACTCTCAAAATGCTGTCCATCTAAAGGAAGAGATGACCTATTGCCCTTTCAGGATCCTAACACGATGACGTATTAAGGCAGCGCATTCTGCATGATTAATCCAGGACCCTAACTAAAAAGATAACAACTGCTACGGGGGTGGAGTAATGCTTTCATCATCTAGAGACCCTGAAAACTTCTGTAGTTCATCTGCCATCTTGAGATAAAATTAAGTACAACTATTATTTGCAAAACCCAAAACAAACTACTGCGAAGCAGGGATTTATGATGACAGCAATTACAAAACTGAAAGATATTCTTGCTTTGTTTACTTGTACTAAAATCAGATCTAAATCTTCTATGTATCCTGACAAGGTACAACTCCTTAGATTTGCTGTGAGGTCAAGGTCTGGTTCATCTTGCGTTATTTACGTTGTTGGCTAGCTTTCACTGGAGAGCATCACAAACAGGAAAAGTTTGCCAATTCTTGTGCATATTTCTTGGCATGTTCTGCAGTTTTCATTCAGATTCAAATGCTTCATCCCTTCCCCTTAGAGATTATTAATCTTTAATTTATTCAGGAAAAGTTTCAGCACTCCTCCCCGTGTCTTGTTTACTGCTCTCATTCTTTGGAAAGGCAAATATGTGTTTGGCAGAGCAGGTGCCATCTCTTTTAAACCACGAGGAAATTATTAACCCATGGAGGAGTAAAATGCTCTTTCTCTCTGGGGAAGCTGATACTTGTATCCTGACATGATGATCTTCTGTACTTGCTGAACCTTGCGTTTTCATGCCAACATATACATCGATAACCACGCTCGATACTAACATATGAATCTCATGTGTAGCCCATTATTACATGTTGATATCAAAATTGATTTTCATCCTGTTCAGGCTAACTGGATCCCAGCTCTATGTTTGAGGGATTCATTGGTACTTAACAGAGCTGTATAGAACCTCTGTAAATAGAACCTGTATGTGTACTTTCTTTATAGAACTTAAATGTCCTCATCTGCTATATCCATTTAAATGTTTTAGGGTTAAGCAAGAGATGGTAAAGCTGTTCAAAGAGAAATTCCTTGTCAAAAGCACAAAGTTTAGAGAGATTTTAAACTGTTCAAAAGACAAACACCTGAAGGCAGAACAGCTGTGGTGATGATCTGCAGCCTGTGGGTGTTGTGGAAGGGAAGATGATACTTAGTCTTACCTCGTCTTCAACAGTGTTGTCATTGTTTCTGCAGATTTAACACAAATTTCACTGAATATTTCTTTTTCTGGATAATCTGTTGGAATTGAAGAAGGGAAAGGAAAGAAAGATGGTTCATGTCAGCATATCCTTTCTGTCTTAATAAATGCCCCAAAGTACCCTTAAATACCTTAAAATGGATGTGAACAGCATAATGTGAAGACCTTAAATATTATTGTTACGTTTTTCATGGAGAAGAATCATATATAGAGTAGATGGATTCTTCTGAAGAGTTGATAATGCAGATTCCTTTCCTCGATATAGTTGCAGTGGGATTCCATAAATGACTGCAAGCACAACTGGAATTTAAAGCGATGTTTTCTGTTAGTTAGTATCTAGTTATTTTTGAAAAACTATACATATTTCCAGTAAAACCTATGGCACCATGTTTATGGGAAGTATGTGCTGTATGTGTGGCAAGTGAACACACAGAGTACATAGTGTGGTAAATGTTGTAGCATTTAGGTGTTTTTTCAGAGGAAAGCCATGACTATTTACCAGTTTTGTCCAGACATTTTATTTTTGTGGAGTGATGTTCTGCATGTTGTCCTTAAACTTCACTATGGCTTATCCATATCAAAACAAGGCACTGTTAGCAGGACAAGTGAATGAGATCATTCTGCATCCCTCTTCTTAGAAGCATAGAGATAGCTTTACTGGATCAGACTAGAAGTATGTCTGGACTAGTGTGCTGCCTCCTAACAGTGATTACTAAGGGAAGAATATAACAATAGGCTGAATGTCCCCAGAGCATTCCTCCAGGCTCCGAGACTCTGTACACGTTTTTTATTTCAGAGCTCTCTGCCACATCCCATTGCTTCTTTTTGAAGCCAGATCAATTCTAGTGTAATCTTTTGTTCCTTATGAGCAGGTTGCTCCATCTTTCTGTCCTTCTCTTTTTGCACTTCTACTCCAATCAATTTAAACATCCAAAACCTCTATATGTTATTCAAAATGCAAGTATACCAGGGATCTATACAATAGAATAAATTGTTTTATTCTCTATTCCTTTCTGAATACTTTTTTTTTGAACGGTGCTGAGCGCTGATCTGATGTTTTCCGATTATAATTCCAAAATTTTATTTCTGAGTGATAACTTACTACTGATGAGCTCACTGCTCATCACTTTAAGTGTATAGCTAGGATTTTATTTTCTGTGTGCATTACTTTATATTCGTCAGTGCTGAGGCATATGAGACTGTTCCAGGGGGAAGTGGAGGGCAGCGTTAGCAAGCAAGAGAAAGGAAAGTCAGGCTATTGGGGGATTTAGTGTGTATATTATACCTAAATTCTGTTTCAACTCTCTAAATCTTTTCCTGTGTCTGTCCTTAAAAACATTATGGTATCTGTGTTAAATGTTTCGTTGGTGTGGGTGTAAGAACAAGTAGAAGAATGACTTGACTGTCCATTGGAAATGGATTCTTTTTCTTTGTGAATAAAGAGAACATAGTGAATTTAAAATTATTTAAAAGATAAACTTTGTGCCAGCCTAATGAATCACATCTCTTGGGTAAACTTATTTAATGAATTATTGGAAATAAAAATGTTTTAAAATTTCTTTTGAAATATTAAGATTTTTTTTTTCCTGTGTTTGCTAGTTTTCTAGTTATAACATAATACAAATTAAGATCAAATAGTTAACCTGCTGCTGCAGAATACATAAAGCACAGAAACAGAATGGAAGGGACCTCTGGGGATGATCTAGCTCAACCTCCCTGCCAAAGCAGGGTCACCTACAGCAGGCTGCACAGGACCTTGTCCAGGCAGGTCTTGAATATCTCCAGAGATGGAGACTCCACAACCTCTCTGGGCAGCCTGTTCCAGTGCTCCGTCACCCTCAAAGGACAGAAGTTCTTCCTCGTGTTCAGCTGGAACTTCCTGTGCTTCAGTTTGTGCCCGTTGCCCCTTGTCCTGTCGCTGGGCTCCACTGGGAAGTGTCTGGCCCCATCCTCCTGACACCCACCCTTCAGATATTTATAAGCATTTATAAGGTCCCCTCTCAGCCTTCTCTTCTGCAGGCTAAAGAAGCCCAGCTCTCTCAGCCTCTCCTTGTAGGAGAGATGCTCTGGTCCCCTCATCATTCTCATAGCCCTCCGTTGGACTCTCTCTAGTAGCTCCTCATCTTTCTTGAACTGGGGAGCCCAGAACTGGAGGCAGTACTCCAGATGGGGCCTCACTAGGGCAGAGCAGAGGGGGAAGATAACCTCCCTCAATCTGCTGGCCACACTCAGTGCACCCCAGGATAAATACCTTGACTTTGTCTATTTAGAACATGGTTCTTCTTATATAAATATGCATACATTCTATATAACTTTATATTGACTACATGCTGAATATGCCAGCATACATCATTGTGTGTTGTGAACATGGTTAAATTTATAGCTGTCAGAAGATATCTATTACAGTTTAATTACTTATAGGAGTTGAAGTTTTGAGGTGGTAGTTAGAGAAACAGTTCCCAAACAGGTGATTAACCCCAGCCTGGATCATGTTAGTTCTGGATGAAGTGTAAAACCTGACAGACATGTTATTTTTATATAGATCATATGCCCAACAGAAGCGGCGTTTGTAAGTAACTGGTACTCTGTATGTATATGTATTATTACTAAATAATTGACTGCATAATACAATATTACTATTATTTTAAAAAGTCGACATCACCATATTCATCCTCTTCTAATTGACTAAGATAGCAGTGGCAACATGGACCTGGAATGCATCACATGGACCATTGTGTCTGGTCATTTACAACCTCCTGAAACCATGTCATAGATGCTTCATTCAGATGGACTTCACTGAGCACACCCTTACAAAATGTCTCCCTGCAGTCTAAAAAATAGCATAAGATTTATTGTACAAGACCATGACATTAAAACAATAATACAAGAAGAAACAGGGCAAAATACTGTGATAATATTAGTTTAGAGTAAAACATAATACTTTGGTTATGTTTGTATGCCTTCTGTGCTCTTCTATGAAGATAGTTAAGTAAAGCAGTTACTGTCACAATTTTTTAAGGTCTGCTATTTTAAGTATTGGAGAAGATGGGAACAACGTTACCGCTTATTTGAAAGTGTGACTATTCTCAGTGGGAGTCTGTTTCCAAGCATTGTACTTCTGTGAATCTGGTGATCATACTTAATTGAAAAAAATACATAAATTATTCTGTATGCACTACTCATCATTATAAATAATGCTTGTAAATAATAGTGCTTATAAATAATACAGTATGTAGCCTTGCATTACATCATTTCTTTAATCCTTTTAGTAGGAGTTACAGTTCTGTGACATGTTATATGCCTCTAAGTGAAATACTGTCCAGTATTTCCTAGGTAATCTGAACTAATGAGATAGACTGGTGCTACCCTGTTAGGTGTATGGTACAAAAATTTTCATTACAAAGGAATCCAAGCAATTTTAGCTCAGTAAGATATGTATTTAACAGTAAGCACTGAAATGGTCTGGGCTAGTAAAATTAATGAATACTGAACACTAGCAAATGACAGTGTGTTATTCTGTGGAACTGACAAAGGCGAATAGAATAAAGCAAGGGAATAGTAAATGGGGAAGGCTGATGCTGTCAGACTGCAGTTACTACTTTTTTTTGAAGTTCACTTGTTCTGAAAACGTTGAGGTAGACTGAGCAATGTTTCCTATACTTAGAAGTTTGAAGAAAATATGTATAGTATAAAATCAATGCGTTGTAATGCTGACTATTGAGATATGACCTTCGGTATTGTGGGTATCTTGGCAAAATTTATTTTCTGTGTATTTTCCTTAGGCTGTATTTGTGTTATGGCTCTCATAGCACATGTATAGAAAGCATATGCAGACAGCTTCTAACCTACTGATACTCTAAGGGAGTTACATTAGGATTTAGACCAATATCAATTCATGCCTCTGCAACTGTCAGTGACCTTCCTTCTGTGTGGAGTGGCTGCTGACGTGCGTGGGAATTTCACTCGTGTGCAGACTGTGGTATGTAGTCCCTGAGAGAGGCTTCAGTGAAGCGAGTGTACTCTGCTGTGTGTTATTAATCAACTATGCATTATATGATAGCTTTTTCTTTTGCACTGGTGCCATGGTAATAAGAATCTTAGAGGTATCGGAACATACTGATATAATCTGGGGAATGCTTTAGTAAGAGTTATGTGGGGTTTTTTATGCTACATGGAAATATATTCAGTGATATGTAGAAGAGTTTTGTAAATTAAAATGTTAATCTGTGTGTGTGAGCTTCTTTCTAGACTATTATGGTGAGTCAGTAAAATGTGCGACAGGTGACCTCAGCACAGTTACTCACCTTGTTGTCACCCTTTTTTATAGCGTTCTGGAAAAAATTCCTGTTGCATTTCTTAAAACAGACCACCAGAAGAGCAGCTGAGGAAAATTCCAATCATGTCTGTCTTATACACCTTGTCTTACGTCCTCTGACTGCTGATGCAGCCCTGTTTTTTAAATCTCTGCTGCTGCCTCCTTGCTTTCCATGTCCTTGAGCTGTTCCTGCTTTTTCTTTCCCATTGGATGTTGATAGTGCACTCTGGGGATTAGGAGCCGTGAGGATGGGAGCTGCTTGGCCTGATCTCAAAGGCTGATGGGGCACTGCTGGTGGTGACCCCAGTGGAAGCGACTGCAGCAGAGAGAATCTGCATTTCTACTTGCTCAGTTAGCTATTTTTGGTTTTTTGTGGTTTGGGTTTTTTTTTTTTTGTTGTGGTGTTTTTTTTTTTTGTTACATTGGGTTTTTGTTTTTTGGTAGGTTTTTTTTCCCGTTTTCTTAAAGATTGGGGAGAACTGGTGTGTGCAGGAAATGAAGGGAAAGAAGAGGGAGAATTAGAAAATCTGTATCTTTTCAAATACTTATTGACTTGAACAACTGGTGAGGGCTTCCCCCCCCTCCACCCCCCCGAATGGAATTCCATTAAGAACTCGAGATGCCTCCATGTGGCCTGAGCTCCAGGTTTGACTTAACCATGAATCTTTTGTTTCCATTTCTGTGAACGTCAGGTTTGGTCGGTATGGACACGGTATAGGGCAAAGTGATTTGCTAGCATCCGATTACTGGTGGGCAAGCGCTAACAGGACTGTCATATGCACAGTCATGCTTGGTTTGCATTTTATTTCAGAGTGTTTTGGGTGTATTTCTGTTTAAAAATATTTACTTTTCTACTTGGGGTGGTTACAGCAGTTAGTGATGTGCAAAAAGTCAATCTGTGCTCCTGGGGTTAAAATTTCAGCATTGTGTAAAAGCAAGCAGGTCCTAAGCAAAGATGCTCAGGGTTGAGTGACTCTTTGCTTTTTAAATGAAGGAATGGATTGTGTAATTTTGTGGAAATTGTACTCCGTGAGGGTTGCTTCTTTGGAGAGCCAAAGTGATACTGTTAAAGATAGTTTGAGAGAGCAGACAACAAATTGACTGCCAGAGCAAAGCGGCAGGAAAAGTTTGTAGGAATAACCACACGCAATCAAATAAAATCTGTCACAGGCTTCTTTCTTTTTTTTTTTCCTTTTTTGTGTGTGTGTATGAGAGAGATGCTTAGAATCATTTACTTGGTAGGTAAAAGCAGAGTGGGAAATGGTTGTGTGGATTTGAGAGGTGCTCTGTAAATGCTGTTGTGTTTTTTGGGGAAACCTGTTGGCCTGAGTGGAAACCTCGTGACAGCATCCTGCACGGGCAGAGCAGGAGAGCTGGAGCTGCTGCTGGATCCTGTTGTGCTGTGGAGGCAGGCGCAGGGATGTGAGAACCGGAGGTGTGGGACTCAGGATCGGCACATTGCTCCTCAAGGGTGAGAGGAGCCGGGACAGCTCTTGGTCTGCTGGAACGGGTAGAGCAAGGAATTTCTTGTTTGAGGGCGTAAACTAAGCCGTCGGTGAATTCCAGAGCACAAGAGAAACAAAAAAAAAATGCTGTGGTGAGTGTTTGAGTAACACCCAGTTACAGAGATGTGAAGTGGTGCTCAGAAGAAAGAAGCGCACTGGGATCGAGGATAAGTTGAGGATGTGATGTCCAGGAGGTATGAAGGGGGAAAGGTTCTTTGACAAGGGAGAGAAAGATGTGGCTTCATGTTGCGATTGCTGTTATTTCGTATCAAGTTGTTAGAAATTTTTCATGATATTTTGCATGTCACTTTTTTATTACTAGTGTTCCAGCTTGGACGTCTTTTGACAGGGACATCATCTGCATGACTAAAGCAATTCTAAGTATGAAAAAAAAATGCTCCCTACCTCACTGATATTTAAAAAAAACCCCAAACAAACCAAACCCTGAACACCCATGTGAAGTGTGTATTGCGAAACTGTGATATCTATGTGCAATGTGTGGAGAGTGGGGGTTAGAGTCATTATGCCTTTTACATGTTTTTAAAGTTATTGCCTGTCTACCTATCTAATTGAAGCAATTCGTGGAACTGGTGAAATGAATGTTGAAGTTCTGTGATAATGCTGTTACTGTCATCTGGCTATGTTACTGCTGTCTGCCTGGACAATTGTATGAAAGGATACAGTACCTTTGAACTATATCCTTTGACCAAAAAATATTAATAATCTAAGAGCATTGGTTATGCTATGAAAACACTGGAATTCTTAGATAATAGCATGAAGTCAGTGGAAGCTTTTGTCCTAATTGTAAGTCAGACATGAGATAATATGAAGCTGTACTGATGCAGAAGGTTATTGTTCTGTTGAAAGAGGTTTCAGATGACTTCACCAGGGGATTTCTGGGGATGTTCCTCTATGTATCTGTTGTAACATAACAGCTCTGGTTCAATGTAAATAAGGATAATATGCCTCTTAATATAAAGTATTTGTTTTGGACTTACATCAGATCTTTATGATTACTTAGGTATTAAACAGAGATCTTATCTTCTAAAGTAAGTAAACAAGGAAAGTCATGGTATTTTCATGGCATTAAAATTTGTATTTGCATTTTCTATCAGAGAAATATTCTCAAAAGAGAGTAGACAATGAAAATACAGATCTCCTTTCTTGACGTTCTGTAGAGCAGGTGCAGTGCCTCTAAGGTATTTGGCATGATGAACTTTGTTCATTGTGTTGACACAGAGTGCAAGAAAGGTCGCCCCTGCTCCCCTCTGTGGTCCTTCCTGAGGCTGTGGCATCCGCACCATTTGTGGTGGACCCTGTGGAAGGACTGGGACGGCATTGGTCAGACGCGAGGGTAATGTTACGCTGGCAGATCCCAAAATTCTTGTGCTTGTGGCTGTCTGGCCTCTCTAGGTCAATTCCCCCATGCCTGCGTACTTTTGCTGGTATGGATAACGCTGCTGGCTGTTCGCAGGTACCTGTGGTGCAGGGTGTTGCTGGTGGGGGTGCGAGGGGAAGGGACAGGACCCAGTCGGACTCGTCTCCTGGGAAGGCTGGGGCTCCCCATTCAGCCCCTGTGTCATGGGATCCTCCCCTGCCGCTCCAGCCGTGGAGGGGTCCCTCGTGTGGCCGTCTCTCCGGGTGCCTAGTCACCTGTTTGGGAATAGATGAAGATTAAAGGGATAATTTAGGAGTAACACTACAGCTTGCTAAATTTTCCAGAATCATTTTAATCAAAAGTATTTAAGTTAGGTAAAAAAAGTACTTTGGGACATCTTGTTCCATTTATTATTTAAGACTGTTCTCCATAGAAATCACTGGAGAGTTCTTCTTCAAACAGATGGCACAATGTGGGCCATTGTAATGCAAGTTTCTTTGTAAAATGCTTTGTCCCAGGGCAAATTTACCACAAATGGAGCAATTGTGATGTCCCATAAAAGAGAAGACATGTGTTTTTGCAACTTTTGATATATCTAAAAAATATGCATAACTCTGCCGACTCTGCCAAGCAAGCAAAGCTTTCTATTTTCAGTAAAGTGTTTTTGGGCTTTTGGTGTATTTTGAAACTGCTTGTACAGTAACTACTTTGACTATTCAGGAAAATTTTGTACATCCAAAATTTTAAACATAAGTAAACACAGTATTATCTGGAATTATGACTAGCAAGGAGACATGTTAGATCTCTATCCCCTTGAACTTTTTGGCAGAAAAAAATGCACACGTTGTGTTAATATTATTTGCTGGAACTTTTTAGTTAACATGTATAGATTTTTAAGCAATAAAATAAAGGAATACTGCAGAGATATCAAAATAGAAATATTTAAGAGTCATCTTTCCGGTTCACAACATATCAGTGTATCTATCTCATCTATTATCTATGCCGGCTTGGACTTAGTAGTTAATTAAACAGCATTATTCTAAGAAGTCTGCTACCATTATTCGTGACACCTGTTATTAAAAGGGCTAGATAAATTTCATGAACAATTAAAATCGGGAAGAAATACGCAAAAGAGTATGAAAGGTTATTTATTTTCATCAGAATATTCTCATGTATCTATACAGAAATAGATGTTCATAATTTCACCTTTATCATAGGTAGGTTTCTAAAATACTAGGAAAATATAACAGCAGTAATGTTCAGTATACTTATCCTGAAGAAAAATGAAAATAGGAAACATAAAATTAGGTTGCACATATATGTACAATTTTTACAGTGAATTTTGTGGGTATACTAAATCTATGTTTTCAATTCTTTTAAGATGCCAAGAGAAATAACTTGCTTATTTTAGTTGTGCCAATTTAAGAAATGTAAGCTAAATCTAGTAATGCAATTGCTGCCTGGGAACCTCGAGGGCTGGAAGCTGCTAGTAAATGTTAGAGATCTGTAATAATCTCTTGAATAATTTTTTCTTTTGTGTATCTGAGAAGGCCAGATTCTGAAGAAAAGGCTAAATGCACTGAATTCTCACTTCCTTCTGAAAAGAGTATTTGGCATTTTTGCAGTTTTGTATTCCAAGTAGCAGCAGGTTTTTCTTAATTTCTCTTTACTCTGCTTCAGGTACAGACATTTTCCTTCCTTAAGGGGAAAGACAGTGCAGCACTTGAGATAGGAGACCAGGCGATCTGTATTTGGCTTGTACCCTAAGGCACGTTGCTCAGAATCTCCATCTTCCACTTATTTAGGTTGCTTTTACTGGGAGGAAGCAGGGGGTGCATAGGAGTGTTCCTGGCCTTTGGGGTGTAGGCTCAGGCCCTGGGCTCTCCTCCCAGCACCAGTGTGGACAGGGCTTGGGCTGGCGCTGGCCCACCTCTGTGGGAAAGGAGTGGAGCTGCTGGAACTGGGTGGGAGCTGGGACGTGTTCCAACCAGGTCCCCGGTGTGGGTGACTGGAAAAGCAGGACCCTGGGGCAAGCCGCAGGACATACGCTCAAGTAATTTAAAAACAGCCACAGGCTTACGGAATGGTGACATTATTGCTTATATGGAGTTAAATCTGTAAGTGACAGTGGTTCTTCAGCAGTATCTACTTCCTGTGAACTACTCCTTGTTTTAATTAGTGGAATATTGACTAAAGCTAGCTGTACATGAGCGACAGGGGATTTTAATTAAAATTCTGTGGTTTGGGTAATTAGGTATCAGTGGTAATTTTTATAATCTACAGCTTTATTCTAAGTTATAAAGTACTTTTTTTAGGAATCTAGACTTAAATTTACCAATCCAAACTTGATAGGCTAGACAAAAATAAAGCTGTTAGATATACGAGTGTTTTATTGATTTACATAAATTAGCACTATTCATGTGTTTAAGGATATTCAATTACAGATTTCAGTTCAGTTCCTGACTTTTCCACATGCTTCCTGCGTGATAGTGAGCAAATTACCTGAGAACAAATGTTTTAGTGTGTCTAGTTAATTTGAAATGCAGTAATTAATGCCAGCTGAGATCTAGCCACATCTAAAATTCAGCAGTAGGTCTACATTAACTTTTAGGAATTTCAGTTCTCCACTTACTTTCTGTAAAATGGGATATTTATCTTTCTCTCATTTTCTGGTCCTTGTACTTAAGCAGGTCTGTCCCTTGTGTATGTTGTACAGTCAGTGATACAGTAAAATCTTATCGCAGTTTCTGCTTTTATAATACAAGCACATACTAACATAATTAGTAGTTACTTGACATTTTTTGTCTGTTCCTTTGGTCAAGCCAACTTGTAAAGAATGAGCAGAAGAACGAGGTATATGTAGGCGTTACTGAACATCAGAATGCAGACCACTCCAGTTTGGGTCAGAAAAGCAACATAGAGCTCAGGCTGTGTAGTCCCAGTTGTCCAGTTCAGTTTAGCTCTGGAATTTCTGCCTGCACAGTCTAAGCAGTGAAGTCTAAGCAATAGTATCTCAGATTTTGAATCGCAGATTTACATGGACACACATGACCTGATATGGATGACCTTTCTCTGTTTTTTTTGTTTGTTTACTTTTTCTTCTGGTGGCTAACAACCATTCTTTATTCCTGGGTAAAACAACACATGTTACTTGGCATGTCTCAGATGGTAAAACTGAGGGGCTAACTTGCTTTTGATTTGGTGCAGATACAAGCGAGAAGAAATTAATTAGTTATAAAAGTTGCTGGGGTACAGCAAAACTACTTCTGTGAATATCCAGTGGAACTTATAAACAGGTAATGCATTTTATCTTTTTGAGGGTGGAGAGTTTATGAGGCTTTAGCTGATCTTTGGTCAATCTTCTCAGAAGATAACCTTCTGTTTCATTAGTAAGTATAACTTTAACATTTAAAATATAGTCTTTGGAAAAAGAACTCCTCATGGAACAGTTTTAAATAACAAATAGAGTAATTTTTCTCTCTGTACCAAAATAGGGTGACCTTAGTGAACTGAGTGATTTACAGATCACATAGCTGTGATTTTCTTGTGATATAAAGAGGATGCAAGCGGAGGAAACTTTTTTAGGCTTATTTCATATGTAGAATTATTCAGTTGTGCATATTTTAATACAGAACAGGTGAAAGGAATGACTCGTATATAACAAATCAATTAGTGAAGTTAAACACTATCATTTCTTTTAACATAACTGTTTTTAAAATTCACGTGTTCTCTAATTGAGGAAAGTGAGTTTTACGTGGATGGCTCCTGGGAAGAGTGTTGTATGTGTAGATCCTACACCTGTTGATAAGAGTAGACCAGACAATTGAAAGACCTCTTCATTTGAAAACTTTCATGGATCAGTTCAGGATGGAACAATAGAGAACAATTATTACGCCCTAAAAAGTCTGCTTGTTTTTTTTAAAAACATTGTATTTATAGTCTCTGTTGCAAGATTTCAATGGAATCCAAGCTCTGTAATATATATTTCATGTAGTGACAGCTTTTTACAGGCAGGTGGAAGAACTACTACAGTGGTTACTGACTAAGTACAGACTGAGCTATATAAAGCAATTACAGGATAAAAATGTTGAAAACCAATGAAAGATGAAATGTGACAATAATTGTGTGCCTGTCCAAAAGTAACAAGGTTTTTCTTTATAGTTTCTGTCTAGTAATAGAAAGCTGAGCATAAACCTTCTAGGTAATTTTGCAATTTGCAGGAACGTGTGGCAGTTCTACGGGACCAATGTTTTGACTTTTTTGGTTATCAGTGTAAATGAAATTTTACACATTTCTGTTTGAGACACCTTTGCTTCAGTGAGGAGACATTCAGTTGTGTTAAGATAGTTGCACATGCAAGTTCTAAATGTTAAGTTGTAGGATCAAAAAGTTTGAAGGAAACAATTTGAAAGGACTTGAGCTTCTGGCTTGCAGTGCATCACGCACTGTGCGTGCATCCCAGTGATTCATCTGTGAAACTAACAAAACCGGCAAAACAGATTGCAGGTTGAAAGCAAAAAGGCTTTTATGGATATGAAATAGTGTAGTAGGTATTGGTTTGCAGTTGTTTGTAATTAGTGCTGCTGCTATAAAAGATAAGAATATACATTCATGGAGGCAGTACATCTGTAATTATTACTAGGAGTGGTAGCGCTCTTATCTGATACCTCTGTTCTGTGTGGGAGTGGAGTCCAGAAGATTAAATTATGTAATTATTCCACTTATAGAAGAACAAATGCACAAGCTGCCATCCGTTTTATTATATTTTTTTCTTTTGTCATTGAAGAGGAAGTCTTTTAACATTTTAAGCACAGAAACAAAAATGAATTGTTTAGTTTCTTTTTGTGTTTGTGTGTGTATTCTGCTTTCCTTACTTTATCACCCCCTTTGATTTCTGGCTTTTCATTAGTTACCGTAGTCTAATATAGAAGTCTTACTGTTGTAAGCTTAAAAAATTATGTCAGAATGGACTAAGTTTTTTTTTCCTTTTCCCACTGGATTTATTTATTTATTTATTTATTAAGGGAAACAAAAGGAAGTGTATTGAACATTGTGTATCCTTTGCTAAAGCTATGGTAAAAAGGAATTGCACAGAAAATGATTAAGTGACAAGGTTTATGATTCAGAAGTATACATATAGACAATTTTTAGTTTATGACAAATATAGTAATAGCAAAAGAAGGACAGCCTACACTAGAAGATGTCTGGTGCTGTAAAAGATGTTCCAATATGGAGATGCAATACTCCTGACCACAGTTTGTGGATAAAGTTAAAACTCCCTTGGGCAAAATCCTGTGGGTCCCCAGTGGAACTGCAGAGGATGAGGAAACACAAGTGTAAAGATTCAGCAAAGTTGGAGGAAAGGGTTTCAGATTTCAAGCTGCAGTCTTACAAAGTGAGTACAGTTTTGTATGCAACAACTGCATATATAAAGCAAATTGCTCACTGGAGTGTCATAAGAACTTCACCTGCGTTTATCCTGTGTCTCTTTTCGGGTAATTTTGAGCATATTTTATTACTGTATTCTAGGCAGCCTATTCCCAAGTTTATCAGTAGCATAATCAAAAAGAACTGGAAGGTGACAAAATCAGACATTTGTCTTCACAGGCTCATGAGGATGGGTCATGCTGTCACCCTGAAGATGTCAGGAGGGGCAAAGTGCCACCAGTGGCCCCTCCAGCAGTGTATGCAGCAGTCTATAGACAAAGCAAGCAAATCCGAAAACATATCCTGAAGGATATGTGTGTGCGGTCCAGACCTGCAATAGGATACTAACTACACTTTTCTCTCAAACTATGTAATAATGTAGCATAAGCTCAATTCAAAATTGATCTTAACCTATACTTAGCTTGAAGTTTCCTGCATCTGTTTTCAGACTTAAGGAAAGGCTTGTGTGTCTGAAAGCTTCGGGTGTTAGAAAATATTTTACTTCTTTCTGCCAGTGCCACATTTCTTCTATCTTTAGATAATCATACTTACAATAGCAATTATGTTAGTGCCAAGGACTACTGTGTAAAAACATAAGCTAAATCTGAGGAGAATTAATTGCAACATTTAAAGAGAGAAAATAATTAGGTAGAACTCCAGAGAAAAACATACTGGAAAAAGATAACAGAAATGCGAAGCCTTTCTCTGGAGAAAAAATACTTTAAAACTGCAAGCATAATATAAGCTAGCTCAGCCAAAAAATTCCCAAGGGAAAGAGGAGACAGGATCAACTTGTTTTCCCTCTTCCCTTTAAGATGGGAAGAACACAGGGGAATACAGATTAACAAAAGTAAGATTTTGTATTGAAAACTGAATGCCGTGGAAAAAGAACACAGACTTAAGTTGCATAAAAGTACAGTTATATACCTTTGTCAATTAAAAGTGCAATTAAATACCAATTTTTAGTTGTTTAAAAAATTCATGGGAATATTGGCATTCATTAGCTACAAAGCATTCCAGAGACAGCTTAGCATGTATAAAATGGTGGGGTTTGGGATGGAGGCTTTGGATGAAAGGCTGAACATTTGCAGTATAACTGCTGTTCGTATCCTGAAATCAGTAAATGGAGGACAGACATTTCATTGTTGTCTTCTCATATTCCTCCCAAAATAATTAGCACAGTTAACCATGAGGAGGTGATGTTGTTCCATCTGAAAGATGAGTGAGTGTGTTAAAAGTTGTGTCTTTACAACTATAAGTCTGTCTGGGTGGGACAGACAGACAGACAAACAAATGAAGGACCCTCAACCAGAACATGCGCTTCCATCCCTGACCAGATCACACGTGTGAAGTTCCACAAATGCCAGTTATCTGTCTCAGATCAGTGAACGGCAGTATGTAGCCTGTAGGAAAGTTAATAAGGATAGAAGCTGATATAAGGAACTCAAGGTATGTTTATGTTGTTGAAAGAGGTGAGGCCAAGCTGCCTTTGAGCAGTAGTTTAGGGTACTTAGAGCTGTGGCACAGTGACAGCATGGACTTCAGCATTGCTTGGGTGTGTGGGCAGGAGATTGGGCAGGGGTGCAGAGCCTGCCCTGGTGCTTGTAGTGCTGGGCTGACTTGGCCGTTCCCTTCTGGCCTGGCTTCAGGAGAACTGCCTCACACGTGGTCTGCTTGCACATCCACGACACTGGTGGCAGTGTGGATGTGCCATCGGAGCAAGCGCTTGGATCACACAAGTGGCGATGCTCACACAGCCCTCACAAACCTCGAAATTGCCATCTCCTTGGAGCTGAGTTTGAGCAGGTCAGGAACTGCGTGGGTGAACAGGGAATGGCAGTTTGAGATGCTGCTGCCATCACGTAGCTCCCTTTGGCTGCAGATATGCATTCCTGTAGGCAAGGGCCTATCCCACTCTGTGACGTCCCATTTGGTAGCTCACCATCACTGAACTCTTTTGTAGTAATACTAATGAATAAATGTGAAACCATTTGTAGTTGTCTAGAAGGCTCCATGCTATCCCAGTGGACAGTGACATAGCGCTGGCTATTCATATCGCAGGACTGCAATAGTTTAATCAACTTCTGCATGTCACGCTCTCCCTAGAGAAAAAAGAAAAAAAACCACCATATAGTAGAACACAGCACAACATGAAGTTCTGCTATAAAACCCACGTCCTTGCCTTCTATCCTGATCTCTATTCTCTCTACAGATTTCCTATTGGAGATTAAATCAGGTTCATATTTTCACAAGTTACTTAAAAGGAACTCCAGTGCCCTGTTCCTAGTTTATTTTAAAAGTGCATGAAGCTTTGGAATGAGGACAGCAGTTAACAAATCTTTTCCTCGAGCGCAGTGGAACATTTTTGTCACAAGACTAAAGCACATCTCTTCAAAGGCTTATTTCCGAGCATGAAGTAGGAATTTCTGCCCCGGGAAATTAAGGATCATCAGAAATCTTCCCTAGTTTTAAATTACACTTTTCAGCTTTGCCTTCCTCTAATGTAATCACCCCTAGAGCACCTAAATATGGAGAGATTAATTAAACCCAACAATCAAACAAAAAAAACCCTGTAGCTTATTACCAACAAAAGTTAATTGTTATGCAGAATTTACAGTTCATCCCATGAGAGAGAGTGGGAAGAAAAAGGGAAGAGCACTTGGCAGATAATAGTCGATGAGCTTAGCGCTCTGCTGATACAGGCTCAGGTACTCGTGGTGCCGGGTGTGGGGAGATCTGTGCAGAGTTTGCAGCAAGGGGTGCACTGCTGGAGCCGGCTTTCGTGGGGAAGGGGGCAGATGCACACTTTGGAAGGCAGAGCCTGCCCTGAAGGTGTTTATTCTGTGTCGTTTTAGATTTTGGAGGGGGTTTTGGTGGACTTGTACAAATAGTAGTGGTTGACATGGAAAGAATTGTGATTAATCCTCTCTGCAGAGCGATTTGTCCAGTGAACAGCCAAATGTGCTGTACTATAGAGAACTTCCTACAGATTACATAGTTATACCTATCAAATCCTGTGCTTTCTGTCCATCGTTGCTTTGTTCCATTTATGAAAGAATACCAGTCATAAGCCCTAGTGATTCAACCTTCTTTTAAAGCTTTTAATATTCTAATAGTATATTTTTGAAATTCACTGATTCTAAAATGCTAACAGCTGTCTAGCAATTCTTCTGTCTAAACAGTTTAGTGTCTGTTTTTTTGGTGGGGTGATTTTTTGGTTTTTCTTTTCTAATTTAAATATGCTTATAATCAATCACTTGTACAACCAAAATATTATTCAGTGTGATCATTTAGTCATAAAATAAATGGAACCGAATTTTAATGGCCCTATGGACAAATTTGCTAGTTTAGTCATTGATGTAAAGTGATAAGAAGGATGACTCCTCAAATTTCCTTTTTAAATTTTCACTTTGTAAAATCTGTTTTCCTAAAATTGTTATTGAGGAGTTTTTAACATTGGGAACAACTCCATGCGTGTCACTTAGGGAAGATTTTTGAATTATGTACTGTTTCTCTCACAAGCATAAAATAAATTCCAGTCTGAAAAGACGTCAGTTTAGTTTATTCAGTTCTATTATTTAAAGCAAGAATAAAGCCTTTACAAACCTATGATGCATCAGCACATATACATTCCAGTATCTCCTTGTCCCAGATTCATTTATTTCAATACTTCTTTTAGTGACGAAAATACTGAGAAATTTGAATGTGATTCTTCTGACTTGATATGTAATTAGTGTAGCAACATAGAAATAGCAAACCTAGGACCTGGAGAAATTTAAGATGTATCCGAAGTTGCTTTTAAAGTAGTCGTATGATGAAGTTAATATACATGAAGAGCAAAGTAAAAAATATAATTAAAAATGTATGTCTGTATTTTACATGTAAGTAACTATATTCAGTGCTGTTGCTGTCTTGCATTCTGATCAGTTTTTATTGATGCTTGGTTTTTGTTGCTAATATTTCTTACTGTCACAAACTGTAACATAGGTGAAATGTTTTCTCAAAGATTCAAGTATTCTGCTTATTGTATCACAGTGTTTTTTGTGCTGCATGTATTCCCAGTGTTTACTGATATATTCCATATAAATGATTCGAGGAAGTGAATTTGAATAATTGCTTCTCTGAGGAATACAGTCCATATCTTTGTATTAAAATTTAAATGAATGTTTTTATATGCTCTAGACTAGTACACCTGGGAATAAAATAGCCAGGAAAACATGTATGCTTTTGAGTTGTGTTGAAGTCGCTCCTTTAAAGGGGGAGATTTGCAGCTTGGCAGGCAAATTTTCACTGATTTCAATGTATCAATGTTTAGAGTTTGTATTTCAGAATTACGTTAATTTACGTCAGTAAGCATCCTTTGCTAAACTGAAAAAGAATGTGTACTACTAAAATGACGTTATGCACCCTAAATACTGCAAGAAACAAGAGGATGTTGTTATGTTGGAAAAAGCTGTTGTGTTTTGTTATGAGGGCTCTTTTTTTCATCCATGCCATTAATCCAGCAGTAATTATAAATAATCTTAATACTTGAGAACAAGTCTTACGAGGAGCAGCTGAGGGAGCTGGGGTTGTTTAGTATGGAGAAGAGGAGGCTGAGGGGAGACCTTATTGCGCGCTCTACAACTACCTGAAAGGAGGTTGTGGTGAGGCGGGTGTTGGTCTCTTCTCCCAGATAACTAGTGGTAGGACAAGAGGCAATGGCCTCAAGTTGCGTCAGGGGAGGTTTAGATTAGATACTAGGAAAAATTTCTTTACAGAAAAGAGTTTTCAGGCATTGGACTAGGCTGCCCAGGGAGGTGTTTGAGTCCCCATCCCTGGAGGTGTTTAAAAAACGTGTAGAGGGAAGTGGTTTAGTAGGCACGGTGGTGATGGGTTGACGATTGGACTCGATGATCTTAGAGGTCTTTTCCAACTGTAATGGTTCTATGATTCTGTATTTGAGAGTAAAGAAACCAGACTGGTGATTAGCAGATGCTTTTGATTAGATTTTTTTTCCCCCAAAACCTCTTTAGAATAAACTTTCAACAATGCAGATTTGGAGTATTTCTGACATTAGAGACATTGTTTTCTACAAAGTGTAAAATGAATTGCAGGCATACCTATACAAATTGTCTTGTATATCTGTACATAATGTCTGCATTTCCAAGAATTTAGAGATTGTTAGCTTTTTTTTTTTTGTTTTTTTGTTCAGCTGTTTTGACAATAGTAACCTTGGTGGAGAGAATATCCTGGGGGTTCAATAGCAAGTGTGGTCCTTCAGTGCCCAGGAAATATTATGTACTTTGATCATAACAGCTTAATTAAAAGAGAATAAATAGTGCAATAGTACATCATAATCCCTTATATAGTGATGCTACATAGATCTTAAAATATGATCACAAGAGAATATATTTTACACATGAAGGGTGAGTTCTTTTACAAGTGTTGATGAAATGTGTACTTTTCCATTGTTTGCTAAACCCACAAATGACACTGAATTTTCAGAGGACAGTGGCTTTGGTCGTGTCAGTAAAAAAGAATGTACTTGATTTCTGAACTGGTTGTAGGAGTTAATAAAGAAAACTGTTTCATGTATATGTGTCAGCATGTGGTATCTGACACGTAAAAATTCTCCTTTGGAGAATCCATGATGTCACCCACACTGAAATCACAGGATACAGCTAACTGTGGTGAAGGTGTAGGACCCAACTTAAGGAAATACCAAGTACATTCTGTACAGAAAGGTTCTTGAAAAGCATAATTGCTTCAGCCTCCATAGTAATTAAGGTACGAAATAGTCTGTGTTATTTATTCCTACTGTTCAGGCAAAAATCCCTAATCGGTCATGTTGTGGAGAACTGTAGCTTCCCTGGAAGGAAACTTGATTCCTTTAGGGTTCACGTTCTTTCTTTTTTTTCATTTTTTCTTTTTCTTCTTTCTCAATAAAAACATAAGCATACTAAAACAGAGGGAAATATGGGAGAAAGGACTTGAAGGTCTCAGTCTTGTATAGCATGGAAGATGCTTACATAAGATCCGTCATTTTGTCACCTGCACCCCTTCTTGTTAATCAGCCTTACCCTGTCCCTCCTTTACAGAGTAACTGGCAATTAAAGATGAAATTCTGTGTGAGGTGTGCATTATGAAAGGGCTTGTAGAAAGCAGGAAATGGCTGAGTAAGTCCAAAAGCCAGTTTTTAGGCTGTTTTAGGTTTCCCTGTTACGGTGAACAGTGAGAAGTCCCTTCAGGCATACATTAAGGAGTGTCGTGCTTTCAGTTGCGGCAGTGAGGACAGACCCCAGAAGAAGTCCTCCTGCCTTGCAGGAGGCAACAGAGGACTTGGGTTGAGGTGGTTGAGGAGCTGGAGTTGTTTGCACAGGCCACAGTCCTCCTCTGGAACCAAAGTTCAAAGCTGAACCCAGTATTTTTTTGATTGGTTTTGTAGGACTGAAATTTTTTTTTTCCTCTGCACTCTCCAAAAACGTGTCTTTCCTTGCAGTGAGGACTTTATGAGATGATTTGAATGTTGAAGTTGGTGTATAGGGGATGTGCCTTTATATTTGTTTTTTTGTCCACTGTATATTCCTTTCTCTTCTCTGCTCCTCAGCCTGGTTTCTGCAGAGCAGCTGAGGATTTCAGTGGCTTGAAGAATCCCAGGAAATCTAAGTTTGTTAGAATTGTTGGCTGAATTCTAAGTAATGTGATTTGCAGAGCTTTTAACAAAGCTTTGCTTCCTAGTTTGGGTATGTGGCCTGGTAGCAATTCTGACAGAAAACTTAATAAACCCTCAAATTTAGAAAGAAAAACACATTATAATAGAGAGAATGGAATTCTAAGACCCTATTGTCGGTGGGTGGAGGAGGAAGAATTTTTTTTCTAATTCTTTTTATGATAAAATGAATGGATTCTTAATGTAGTGTTTCTAATTTCTCTTATTTGTAAGGCCTGCTTTCTGTCTGGTTGAGAGGGCTGTGAATCTTGCCTAAGCAGATACTAACAAAATGTGTGCACGGATCCGCGTTTCCTGGACTAGGTCAAACTCTTAGAGGATCAGTGGAAGAGCTCCCTGCCTGACATCCTATGTATTTTAACTGTATGCTACAGAGTGTTCTTCAAAGTAATTTATCTCTGCATGGAGATGTCAAATCACTGTTTGTGTCTGTTTAGTGCTACTGATCTTCATTTTGCCTGCCAGCAAGCACATTTGATTAATGTTCTAGTTCAAGTTTTTGGTTTGTTTTTCTTTTCATTTATTTGCATGATAGTATTATCCCTGTTACTTCTTTCTTTTTCATGTACATGTATATATAGGTTGCTCACTGCATTACCTCCCTGGAGTACTGAGAAAAAGAGCTCTGAAATAAGGTTTAGAGGAGGGCATTTAAATTAAACACTATTAAAGAAGATGAAATAAATGAATATTTTCTTCTACAGAAATTAAGGTGACACACATCATATAACACAAATATGCATTGATGGCTTTTGTCCTCAGCATCTGTGTAATGTGCTTGATTTTTTTATAGCTACATTATTATCTATATAAAATGGGAAAATGCCACTATAAAAGTTTAACTATGAAAACTAAAGGATGCAGGGAGCAGGGACCTTTCCTTATTCAGGCCTCCCCTGCAACAGAACTTAATAGGAGTCTAAAAAAGGAAGCCTCTGTAATGTTCCTTTTGCTGAGATTTTCCCTGTTACATTCCTGCATCATGTGCACTGAGGTGGTGTACGGGACAGGCTGCAGTCCAAAGACCAGCTAGCCATCGTCGGAGGACTGCCTACCTCCCCATTGCTGTTCCTGGATTAAACTTGGCAGAATGCTTCCTCTAGATCCCCTCAGTCTTCCCTTTCAAAGGGAGGAACTTGCATTTGGAGAGTTTTGCAAGATAATCACGTAGCTTTAAACTCTGTCTCTTGCATGATAACTGTGCTGGCTTACACACAGACTACATCGTCTTTACTGTGGACTGCCATGCCCATACTCAATTTTCCCATTGCTCTCATCTCATTTAGGTCATATACTTTTTCTTGCAGCACTGTAGGCAGTAGAGCCTGGGTGTCTGGTAAAGCAGAAAGAATATCAGAGGGGGTAATTTAAATCTGAAGTTAGAGAAGGGCAAGTCAATGGTAAAACGTCAGTTTTCACTGCCGATGTACTGTGTATACAACAGACCCTATAGACAGTGGTCAGCTGAAGATACTGCATGTGAATAGATTGATCAGTTAAGAGTGCACAGCAGTCAGTACCTTGCTAGCGATAGCAATTTTAATTGTAGCCTTCTTATCACAAATATTCATATTGAATAATTGAGATAATCTCTAACTGTAGAGCATTCAGCAGTATTAGCTTTTGCAGGTATATGAAGCTAATGTAGTTAAGAATACAAAAAGTAATACTGGATGAAATTGGGGTAGAAAATTTTGGTTCTATTAAATCAATTATGCAAATATAAAAACATTTTCAGTAAAATGGAATCAGTTGTCAAGAATATGGGAAAAATAGATCTATTTGAAGAAATAAAACCATCTTTAATACAATCTAATCAACTGCCAGAAATGAAACATCTCTAATTTGATTAAAATGTCTGCATTGACCATAGTTATTTTCTCTTAAGAAGACTGAGGTTTTCGAGACAGAATGATAGCTTTTCTTACTGAATATTAGTTTTAGTGGTTTTAACCTTTAACTTTTGTGGTTACTGCTCTTTTTATGGCACTGTCGGTTCACTGATGTTTGAGGGCTGATGTGCCTTGGTCTTGGCCAGCATAATCCACATTAATGTTACTTTTCCCATGCCAATCTACATGCTCCTATTAGTTTTTGTTATTTTTTCAGTTAATATTTCTAGATCTTACCTCTTCCAGCTTATTATGCTTTATTCTAACTTGAGGAGATGGAGAGCACAGGAATATCTTCTGATTCAAATTTTTATAACACAAGGCAGCTGCCAAGTAGTCTGTTAGTGTAGATAGCCTTACTTGTTCATAATATAGGTACATGTACTGAAATGTTTTCTATCATTGGGTTAATGTATCTTTTTTTCATACGCTTCTGTTCCTAGCTACTCTGGTGTTTTTTTTCTTGTTTCCCCCCCCCTGCAAGGCCAACTGTATGGATTTCAACACGGCCAAATGTCAGGTCCTGCACTTGGGTCACAACAACCCCATGCAACGCTACAGGCTTGAGGAAGAGTGGCTGGAAAGCTGCCCAGTGGAAAAGGATCTTGGGATGCTGGTCGACAGCCGGCTGAACATGAGCCAGCAGTGTGCCAAGGTGGCCAAGAAGGCCAATGGCATCCTGGCTTGTATCAGGAATAGGGTGGCCAGCAGGAGTAGAGAGGTGATCGTGCCCCTGTACTCCGCACTGGTGAGGCTGCATCTCGAGTGGTGTGTTCAGTTTTGGGCCCCTCACTACAAGAAAGACATTGAGGTGCTGGAGCGTGTCCAGAGAAGGGCAACGAGGCTGGGGAGGGGTCTAGAGAACAAGTCTTATGAGGAGCGACTCAAGGAACTGGGGCTGTTTAGTCTGGAGAAGAGGAGGCTGAAGGAGGACCTTATAGCTCTCTACAACTACCTGAAAGGAGGGTGTAGTGAGGCAGGTGTTGGTCTCTTCTCCCAAGTAACTAGCGATAGGACAAGAGGCAATGGCCTCAAGTTGCATCAGGGGAGGTTTAGATTAGATATTAGGAAAAATTTCTTTACTAGAAGAGTGTTCAGGCATTGGACTAGGCTGCCCAGGGAGGTGGTTGAGTTCCCATCCCTGGAGGTGTTTAAAAAACGTGTGGATGTGGCACTTCGGGATATGGTTTAGTAGCATAGTGTTGTTGAACGAATGGTTGGACTTCATGATCTTAGAGGTCTTTTCCAACCTATGATTCTATGACATCTCTCCCACCTGCCAGCATCTTCCTCGTCTGCGCTCTTTCCATTACTCTTGTCAGTCTCTTCTGGTCTCAATTTTTCATTTGGTGTCCTAGTTTGCTGGCTGCGAGATTAAACTCCAACATTTGCTCTTTTCGTAATTTGATCCGTGTAAATGACACATTGCTAGGCGTATAAAGAGATTCCACTTACAGTCTAAAATTAGCTTTCTAGTCTGAACTTGTCATCTAGGCAACCTCTGTAATCAATAGCGAAAGATAAATACCACAAAAAGGCAATTCATCACATTTTAAGATTATGTTGAAACTGGGGGGATTAATTGCTGTCTGGGCCACCTGTCTCTTTCTGCTGATTAAAGAAAGCGCCCTAGATGACAGTCTCGGATGAGGTACCTGACTTTCAGATGGCTAAAATTAGATGAAAAGTATCCTACCTGTTGTGCAAGGAGTGGTGTTAGGAATGAATTGCCTTGGTAAGGTCTGTCCTACAGAGGCAGAAACAGCGTGAAATGGGAATGAGATGGCACCCACAGTTTCATCTTTTTTTCCTTGAACTGATTTGTAACAGTGCCAGCAGTCATATTTGATTTTCAATAGTGACTTCAGCAGTGTTGTGACATTCTAGAAATCAAACCCCTACTATTTTGTTAGAATAATTAATATTTCTATAGCTCTCGTGAATTTGTAACCAAACTGCAGAATGCATTGCATTTCTGACGTGGGGAGTTAGAAGCTTCAGAACATTTCTGACAAGGCCACACAGGACTGTACAACAATGTAGCTGGATACAAACCCAGTTACCTGAATCCCATTTTAAAATCATAGGGAACGAAGTTTGCTCATAGGTAGTATCTGCTGTTGCAGTGGTTGTTACTGAAAGAAACGTTCCTACACAAGGTGTCCAGATACAGTTCAATCATAAGCCATTGATAATTTTTGATTAGCAATGCTGCACATAAGCATTTGAAATTATAAAAATAAAATTTGGAGATACATATAAAACTATGGATAAATATTGTATGGAAAGATTTTTGAGCAAAACTGTATGCAACAATATATTTATCAGTTACAATTATTTAAATAAAAATACTGGTATTTATGTTTCTAATGCTTGATCTTCTTTTAACAGTGCTGTAACTCACCACTGAAGCATACATTGGGAGCAGTTCATAGCATCAAAAACGTCATCCACATAGACTGATTCCATCTTTCCAGTCTCCAAGCACTGTGAATTGAAGCTACAGATCTTTATGGAGTTTGTATTACTTGAGTCAAAGGGAACGTTTTTCTGATATTTAACGAGGACCCTTACGGCCAGTATGACGAGCCAGGAGAAGTGGGTTAACCTTAGTCCTGGAGAGTTCTCTCAGCTTCAGAAATATGCAGAATGTAAGTAATTTTTACAATATATGATTTTATAGCTAATTAAAAATTAAGAATAGTTTGAATGTAGAATATAATATTATTATATTATTGATACTGTTCACTGTCAAGTAAGAGGTTAAATTATGGTTTATGTTTTTTATTACAATAAATGTGTTCTTTGGAGGGGGAAAGAAATGAGTTGGGGTCTGTAACTTTATGACTTTGCCACCTTAAATTCACCATAACAATTTGTAGGCCCCTGGAGTGGGGTTTGTAGTTAAAGCTTGCTCAGTCATGGAGGAAGCATGGAGATTCCAGGAGAAACACATCTAGATGTTCAGTATGGAGATGTTTCTAATACTATAAACAATGCCAAGGAGGAGTTATCCTGTGAAAGAGAAGGAAACAAAAATCTCTCTGAGCTGAAGATCCAGTTCTGCAGTTATTGCTCATGCAAAACTTGCTTCAAGTTGCCTGAGCAACTTAGATGGCTCAAAATTACGTGCTTAGAAGTCAGATACTGAACATGAGAAGCTAGATTTTGGAGACAGTTTATGAAGCCTATAAGAACTAAACTGGAAAAGGTCAAGAACATTTGGGAAGTTTTCCTGTATGATAAGTAATCTAAATTTATATTTTTAAATACAAAGAAAATCTCATATGATTTATGAATATTGTTGATTTATTGCTAAAGGAAATACTTGCCTATAAGGTAAAATGAAGACTCGTGATTGTTAGGTTTTTTTGTACCTATGACATCGCAGCAAATGCTTAATTGTATTTCAGTGCAGACAACTAACAGAATAATCATAAAATGCTTATTAGAGTTAACTTTAATAGTACATTCCACTGGAATGTGATTGAGATTCATACTATTTTCATGATATGAAGTTAGGCTATGAATGATACTTTATATAATGCAATGTTATTGAAGGGAAAAAAAAATATCAGGTAGAAAAATTTATGTGGTGCTTTTGGAACAGATGTATTTGAGTCTCAGAGTTTTCTACAACAATTGCTGTATAGTTGAAAGTAGTCTGTTTATTAATGAAGTATGTTTCCTCCCTATGCCACCTTTTTGTCTCAAAGCATAAGCTGTAGAGATGAAGGAAATTTTCTCTGTACACTGCTTTAAATCCTTAACGATATTGCCAATCAAGGAGCTATTTCATTTCTCATTTCATAGTGGAATATAAGACATTGATACCTGTCCAATATTTAATCAGTTGGGACCTCCTTCTTAAAAGGCAGCCTTAAAAATCTGGTGTGAATCTGAGAAATGAAATGCAAATATCCGTGCTTTTTAGTAGTTCTGTTGTTTCTGTGTGTTACATACAAATATTAAATAAAGTGAAACGAGATGCAATTACATGAAACCTAAAAAGAACACATCAAAATTTTATATTGGTGTTCCATTGCCGTCAGAGACTATTGCAAAGAAAATTTTGTATTACATGTTTTTGATATGAATAAGCTTTTTTCTCTTAAATTACATCACCAAATAGATAGTAAACATATCATAGCAGTTTGAAAAAACCTGTTGACTTCTGAAAATATTTACTTTTTCTTGGGAAAATATTTTTAAATGATTCTTCATTATCATTTTCAACACCAGAAACTGAAGACTTCTAATAGAGAGACAGCGAGCAGTTATGGTTGTTTTTTTTTTTTTTCCCCTACGCATTCATATAATTTAAACCTTCAATGCAGCTTTTGCCAAAGTATTTGTTTTCTTCCTTTTGGGGAAAAAAAGGCATTTAATATATTCCTTTTATTTCTGCTTCCCTTTGCTCCTCCTTCTTGCACACAGCGTAGTTCAGAGCCATTGCTTTAATAGGACTATATGTATCAGGATAAAGGATTTGGTGAAATTGGTTGTGTTTGTTTGTGTACATAAAAGAAATACATGGTGTCTTTCCAGCTTCCCCTGCTTTTCCGGAATAAAAGGATGTTAGTTGTTTGAGAATGTGAAATGTGATGCATCTTTGTACAAATAGTTCAATTTCTGAGGCAAGTAGAAAAAAGATCGTTAATGGTATATAGATGTTGATGTATAATGCTGAGGGAATATAACCCAGGTATGGGCTTTATTTTGAATTTTTGAGCTGTCCAATTTATTTTTGCTAAATGAGTGAATAGCAGTATCTGTAAAAGTGTGATTTAAGACTTCAAAATGCAATTTAAAAAAAAAATTTAATTGGATCCAACACTTGCATTTGATACATTTTTATCTAAATGGCAAGATACAAAATGTTGTGACAGTAGATGCCTTTACTCATTGCTATATAGTAATTAAATTGTGTGAAATTTTATGATGTTTGAGTCTATAATTGCTTTGATATTGGACTGTCGTTGTTGAACGTGACAAGACAGTGAACTGAAAATCACCAAATTTCTAGTAGAGCTGATTGTCTGAGTAGAGTTTGATTTATTTTTTAAAAAAAAAAAAGGCATTGTGGACTTCTCTCCAGCATGTGACTTGCGGTACCAGTGGGTCTCCTGCAGGAGAGAGAGCTGTGGTTGTCAGAAGGTAATACTGTCGGGAGGCTTGACTCTATGGCAGTTGCCTGCGAACAAGTGTTGATGAGACCCCAGCTTTGCCTTGTGCTAAGGAGTGGGTTTCACTGAAGGACTCTGGAATACAGTAGGGAACTTAGTGAAGTGATTTGTTTTCCACTCACCTGCTGATATGTGGGGGTGTCATTTACTGTGCCTTTCATTCAGTTTGGTGTAGAGACTTCATAAATCTTACCTAAATTACATTATTTTAACTGAAGAAATATTTAGCAGATATACTTTCTTGAATTAACAAAAGACGATATTTATCATCCCTATTTTAGTTTGAATCAAGCCTAAAGTGAGTACTGGAACAAAGAGTATAGCCTCCCAAAAACATGTCTACCTTGGATGTCAGTGAATCATACGTGTAGTGGCTGGTAGTCACATCTTCTTAATGAGGTTGCTGGAATTGCAATGACTTTTGTACAGCTGTGGTGGGTTGACCTTAGCTGAACGCCAGTTGTCCGCCAAGCCACTCTATCACTCCTCACTCTCTTCTCCTGCTCCACTGTGGGGTCCCAGCCATGGGAGACAGTCCTCCATGAACTTCTTCAATGTGGGTCTTTCTCAGGGGCTGCAGTTCTTCACAAACTGCTCCAGGGTGGGTCCTTTCCACATGGTGCAGCCCTTCAGGAACAGGCTGCTCCAGTGTGGGTCCCCCACAGGGTCCTAGGTCCTGCCAGCAAAGTGCTCCGGCATGGGCTTCTCTCTCCACAGGGTCATAGGTCCTGCCAGGAGCCTGCTCCAGTGCAGGCTCCCCATGGGGTCACAGCCTTCCTGGAGTGCGTCCGCCTGCTCTGGCTTGGGGCTCTCCACAGGCTGCAAGTGTGTATCAGCTCCACCATGGACCTCCATGGGCTGCAGGGGGACAGCCTGCCTCACTATGGCCTTCACCATGAGCTGCGAGGGAATCTCTGCTCTGGCACCTGGAGCACCTCCTCCCCATTCTTCTTCACTGACATTGGTGTCTGCAGAGTTGTTGCTCTCACATATTCTTACTCCTTTCTCTTGGCTGCTGTTGGCGCATCAGGTTTTTTTTTCCCCCTTCTTAGATATGTTAACACAGAGGTGCTACTGCCATGGCTGATGGACTCAACTTTGGCTAGTGGTGTGTCGATCTTGGAGCTGGCAATGATTCTATCGGACATGGAGGAAGCTTCTGGCAGCTTCTCACAGAAGCCACCCCTGTAGCCCCCTACTGCCAAAACCTTGCCAGGCAAACCCAACACAACAGGCTGAAATATGAAAAGAACTCTTCTTGTAGGTTCATTATACAAACACATATTAGATTATTTTTTGATTTAAGTCAATTTATGCTGGTATTTGATAGTAAGATACGCAGAAGACTGAAAGAAAGTAGTACAGCACTTCGAACAATAATACCTACAGAAGAAGTTTTTTTCTGATATATTTGCGTACACACATTTTGATGTGCAAATAAAAAGTAATAATACTGAATGGTAAAGACTTAATTAAAAAAAATAAAGAAATTATTAAACAAACTGTTAAAGAGGAGTGTACTAGACTGACCTGAGCTCAGTGGGTAGAATTCAGAGTTCACACTTACACCTCTATGTCATATTGCCATGCTCAAATGCTATGTGTTGATGATTCCCAGCATCTGCTACTGTTGACACAAAACAGATACCTTTAGCTGATGAGCCCAAAGAGGGAGTGTGCTGAGGTGCCTTGCGCTAACCAGTAGGAAGGTTTAAGCACAAGGTGTATTTCAATTTCTGTTTCTCTTTGGAGCCTAAGTAAATTTGGTTAAGAAACTTTGCTCATTTATTTTCAGGAGAGGAATCTGTTCTGCATTATATGTCCCTATCCCCACAGAAAATATTCTCTTTAAAATGCATTTGCCGGTGTTTTGCATATTTGCTTGTGGTCAGAAAAAATCCTCACAGAGTTCCTTTCTCCAGCTAAATCCCCTCAACCTAAGCTGGCTACGGAGTGAGGTAGTGTCTTGCTTGTGTGGCACCTGCAAGCTGCTGCCCTCCACACAAGCACACGCCACCTTTCTGGTCTGATAACCTTAGTTTTGATCCCATATTGAAAGGGGTGCCGGACAGGGCACACTTGTGGGAGTGAGGGATTGGGGTGTGAGTCTTTTGAGGTTGTAGCTCAGTCTGAACCCGTATCTTCGGTCTTTCACCTAACCAGAAGGTAAGCCTGTCTCACTTCCACTTGTTTTATGAAGATGACTGTTGCTGCCAGACTTTGCTGAAGTCAGTCCCATCTACAAGTGTTATGATTTCTGAGAGCAGCAGAGGAATTAGTGCGCTCAGGTTCTAAGAGAGCCTCTTCTTACCTTTGTATTGTAGCAGAAGTCAGGAGGCACTTAGATGAGATGCTTCACTTCTGCATCAGTTGACTTCCGTCATGTAAAGGAATTTTCAAACCATACTGAGATACAGGCTGCACAGATAATTATCTTAAAGTACTTCCACAGTTAGGGTGTATGTGCAGAACTGTAGCTGATAGGGTGTGGACATTATAGATCCAGCTGTCCTGGGCTTAGAGGTCTGAATTTAGCCTAAATCCCTGTTTTAGTAGCCAAAGTTATGTGTGTGTATTTTTCATTATATAAAGCCCATTAAACTCATGTGGATTCTAGTGCCCTGACAGGGACATGTGCTTTCCACTTTCTGACTGAAAGAAACTTTGCTCCAGTTTAGTGTAGTTCCAATTTTAGTTAGTTTTCTGTCAGCTTGATGATAGCCTGTTTACTCTTGCAAGTACAAATAGACAAACAAGGCCTGCTCCTAACTCTATGTGCAGGTGCTGTACTTGGTATCCCATTGAGAAGTTCCTACGACATCTTGTCTGGCTGTTTTCTTCATCACATATTTATGGTATGATTCTCAGCTTCATCCAAGTGTGTTGTCTAGTGAACACAAAACCTGAATGTAAAATTTCTTTCTTTACCAGCTGTTCCTAATTTCCATAAATGTAACTAAACAGCAAAGGAGAAGTTCTCCACTACTTGTTCCTAATCACAATACATTTCCCTCTAAGCAACACTCAGAACTTAATAGTGAGTGAATATCTTCCAGTACATTAATCCAAGGAATATCCATAATTTCATTTTACTAAATTATTTTTGAGCTCAATTAAAGGCAACTTTATACTTCCAATTTAAGACCTTTCTTCATCTGCTTGCCATGGTTAAATAATTTGGGGCTTCAAATGAATATTTTAGAACAGTTTAAATACTACTTTAAAAAGAAGAAAAGTGTATTTCTAGAATTCAAAAAGCATATTACCTAATACTTGTCGCTTTGCAGTTGATATGCATATGTGTGGTTTTTGGAATACTTATTATTTCCAAAGACAGTTCTTCTGTGTCCTCCTTGCTGGTCAAATTAAAAATCTCCTCTCTCTTCTTGTTCTGAAGAAAGAATAGTAGAAAATATTTTGCATTAGATCTTTGCCTGGTTTTAAAATGTCTCAGAAGAATAAGTGAGAAGAAAGAGAGCTGAAATAATTGGTGTGTTCATTATATAATAGTAATAATAACAACAACAATACTGTAGTCCACACCAAACCCTGAAGATCCTAGGGAAATACACGCACTCAAGAGAAGAAGATTCTTTTTTTTTTTCTTTCTCCTTTAGATTTCATGATCAATGCTGGCTGTGGGAAAGAAAGGCAAAAATATGCAGTTTCTTCTGCACAAAAATGTCACTGCATAGGGTAATGTACATACAGGACTTTTCAGTCAGAGGCTCTTTCTTCTAAACTGCATAGTACCACGTATATGCTTAGTTCTGTACTACTCCCAGCAGCAGCCTGAATTGTAAGGACATTAGAAAGAAACAATATAAATAGCTTCATTGTGATTATCGTCTATATGGAAGATTTGTTTAGTTTGGACAGGGTTTTTTGTATCCTTTTTATTAAATGAATTTTGTATGTCCTTTTTATTAAATAAAGTTTTATGGCTGTTGTAGTCCAAGTTATGTGTTAAGGGGAGTTTAAAGGATCCTGCTCCAAAAACAAGTGAGAAAATATCGAAGATATTTGAAACAGTTGAAGCAAGACTGTGTCATGATTCAGCTAGGCTTTAAAAGAAGGAAGGGAGGTCTGTCCTGCCCTTAGTAGATGGAGAGAGGCAGAGGAAAAGGCCTCTGAGCTCTGGCAGCATGTGCACCCTGGGGAAATAGCTTGGTTTTGTGTTGTCCTTTTGAGTTTGTCAACAAAATGTGCCCTGAAGAAACAGCCTGCAAAAGACTTTTTGCAAAACTTTTGGCAGTGATTTTTTCCCAGGCTGGTGAAGGAGCACTTGGGCAGACTGTCACAGCCTGAAATAGAAATAGATGTTTGAGTGCTACTGAGATGGCTGTGAGAACAGGATCAGCATCAGCAGCTGCAGCATCTTTTGATGTAGCAGCAATAGCTACTGCAAGAACTGGACAGTGTGAGAATTTTATAGGGGAACAGGAGGGAGGTACTTGTGAAAAACATCTCTGAAGAGAAACAGGAAGGTCAGCAGAAGTTTTGATCCAGAATTAAGTTGCCAGAGACTCTTGGGTGGGTTTGATTCTGGGGCCCTCACAGATGGAAAAGATTTTCTTTAACAATGGATATAAATGATAACCTGCGGGGAACTTCATACATGTGGCAACTGGTCACCATCAGCTATGAGCCATTATGCAATCCCTCAGAGGGTCCTAGGCTTCTAGTGCCACATGGAATTGTGCTAATTGTAATGGGGGAATGGACCTCATCATAGAATATAGATCGCTAAAACCAGCCATTTTTGGCTATTTGGAAAGCGAAGAGAGAAAATTGCAGGTGATTATTGAGAATAGTTTTACCCCAAGTACTGGATTTTCAGAGTATGGTGTTTCTGCTCCTGTTAGCAAAGATGGAGGAAATTAAGTTCTCAGAATGTTTTGTCAGAGCCTGTCGGACTGGGTGAAAGATGGAGCCGTCTGCCAGCACTGCCTGTACTGTAGTCTGTGTACTTGGAGAACTTAATGGAGAATGGTAATGAATCTAGTGAGAGATCTTTTTGCATGCAAGGCCTGTTGGGGGTTGAGTGGCCAGAAGAAGGGGCCAGCTGATGATTTGTTGAGTCTGAATCCTAGTTCTAAGTCTATGACTGGGTACTAAAAATCTGAGGAAGAGAAACTGGAGTCCCACTCAAGGGATAGGTGGGGCACTTGCTTTAGTTCTTCTGAGAGGTGCACTATGAACTATACTTGTTGATACAACACTAATTTTTTTGTAAGTTCTGTGAATTTAAATCCCTGATACACATTCCTGTGTTGTACCAATTTAGAGAAAATGGGATAGAAATATTATATTTGACAGGTTTAGGCTCTAGTCAGATTTATTCTTTAAAAAAGCTGAACTCTGTGTGAAGGTAGGTGGTTATATACAGTCTGCACTAATGAGGATATTAGATTCAACTTTATGACTCGTGCTAGACTGAAATCCGGAATAGAAAAGATAAGAAGTTGTGAATTTATTTTTCATTTAACCAGTCATAGTTGGGACTTGGCCTCTGAAGGTTGTTTCATAGATGGAAGTTGTTGTGGGGGGTTGAGAGCTGGGCACCAATGTCAGCTGCAGAAGTACTGATGGATTTCTTTCTCTCATCATGAGTTCTGTGTTATGTCTTGAAGAGAATGTGAGGTAGGTATCATAAGCCAAGCATTTCTGAAGGAAGAAAGCTGATAAACATACAGTAATGCAGTATGATCTGAATCTGAGGTGGGCTTTCTGACTTAAAATGCTTAGTGTTCTTGCCATGATATATGCCTTTCTATGACTAGCAGATGTGTTTTTACCCAAGTAGAAGCCAGTTAATTCTCCAGTTAACCTGTCTAGGGTGAACAGCGTCATGTTGAATCTGTCCACAACTGTGAGTAAGGAGGAACCTTCTCATAGCAGTCAGGCGGGATACTCAGGTGTATGCAGAGCTTAAAACAATCTTTTAAGATCTAATGGCTTTCCCAGAACTTTATTTCAGTTGTACGCAGTAATGACACAAAGTCAAGTCACATTGAGTGACTTTTTGAGTATGCTAAAAGTGATCGTACTACAGTATTATGTTTTTGTCTTAGCTAATTTCAGGGACCGTCAGCTGTCTTCTGACTGCAAGAACCTTCGTATGCTGGCTGCAGAGGCATATTTTAAGAGGGGAAAACAGTCAATTTATATACATTTGTGACTATCAGATCGCAAAATTGGGACGTACTCTGCTGTTTATAAGATCCCCTATTCCTCTGCAGAACAGAGGATGCTCCCAGAAAAATCTGACTTGTTCAGGAGTTCTGATAGAAAGGGATTGTAGACAGCAAAATGCAAGACTACTGTTGCTTCTGCATGCTGTTGACTGGAGATTGCTAGCGAGAGGTCATATATCATAGCAGAAATAGACTTAGTCCATTTAATAAAAGCAGAGAAGGCGATAGGCCTTTAGAGTAGACTTGTAATTCAGAATTTGTAAAGATATTGACGAATTGGTCTGGAGTAGGATCAGTTCAAGGAAGCATCAGCTGTTTTTTAGCTTCAATTCCTGTCCTAAAGAACTGTTTCTGGTTCCTGAATGAGTGGCTGGGTCAAAAATACGATGGCTGAGAAACTTGCAACTTTCTTTTAGGGGTAACAGAAGTATTATGGAGCAAATGGTCTCAGTTGTGCTAGTGCTAAGACACTTCATTTGCCTGTTTTAGGAAAGCTAGTGAATGTGTCAAAGTTTTGTACCTATTTAGGTCTGTATGGAAGAAATGTTAAGAGGAGTTAGAGAAGGAAAACATTCATGCAGCCAGATAGATAGTACAAAGTTGCCTTGATCTCAGACTCCAGAAATAAAATGCTGTTAGAAAAGGCTGTTATCACTAGAAACCCATCCTTTGAGCACACAGAGGCGCTGGCTGTACTTGCTGTGTGATGAATAGGACATTGTCCCATCATGAGGAGCACTTGGTGGCCTTACTAGAAGATGGTAATTTACTTGCAACCATCTTGCATATTTGCTTCATCTGGGGGAATGGGGGAGAGAAGGCAATTGCAACATCTGGAGAGGACTGTAATATTTACTCAGTCTCACTGAGCAGTGAAACACAATAGTTCCATACAATACAGTTATTGGTTGGCTGAAACTGCATAGTTTGGCCTTTATTTTTGGGATAATAATATTATTTTCTGGATTATGCTACTAAGTTTCCTGTGTTTACACTGCGGGTGTAGTGGCTGTTTAGGTATCTGGGAAATACTAAGTTAGTCAAAGCTTTAGCACTGCCGATAGTAACAGGGCTAGTGTTAACTCTTAGACATACAGATAGATCCATAGTTCTTAAATTGTATAATCAGGCTCCCAAATGCTGGGGCCTCTATTGAAACAGAAAGGAATTATGAGTAAGTCTTTAGGGGAAAACTCGATGACTAAATGACTATGCTTATTCATTTTCAAGGTTATTGTTGCAAGAAGCAAATCTAAAGGTTTCCTACAAAGTCCAAAATAGAAACTCTAGTTCTCAAGGTTCTGTGGCTGTGGGATCCACGGTTTGCGGTGGCTGGCAGCAATACCGCCTGTCTTAGAATCCTGAAAGGCAAATGGTGCCATCTCACATTGGTTTCTGTTTCCTCTGTCAAAAATAATGATTTCTTTCTAGAATTGAAGCTTCACAGATATACACTGCCAGTCATTAGTTCCCGGTGTTGCAGCATCAGCTGTTGCTGGAATTGAACACATAGTGTGGTTGTTACAAATCTGACATACGGTCATAAAATTACTGAACGTGTATTTATACACCGTAAAATGTATAAACATTGATTATGCCTTTTTTACATTTCCTGTGTTTCTATGTATCTTCTGTGTTTCTTTTCCTTGATTGTTTGGTTGTTTCTATGGACATTTGCATGTAAACAGTGAGAAGCTTTTGTTTCTTAAGAGTTCATCTGTTCCTATTGCTTATTCCCTATTATAAAGATTTGGGGGATAATTCAATTGGTTGCTGTGGAAATGAGCCTGGTGTCACAAACAGAGAATTACAGCTCAGCAAGCCTTGAAGAAACAAAACGAAGGGAGAATGGACTAATTGGGGAGCCATGTGACTGTGGCAGAATCTCAGCTCTCATTAAAAGCATTTATTTTTAGTCTTTGTGTTTGTATAGAAGAGCTTGAAAGTGTAATTCAAATGATGACGATCCGTGACTCATCAGACAAACTGAAAAAAATAGCTCTGAGGAAGAAGATGATCCCTCTTTTCTTTTATGGGATTCAAAGAACCAGTAGCCCATGGCAGGTCCCCTCAGCCCAGCAAAGCTTCATATGCCTGGAGAGAGAAGGGAAATGCTGCTTGTCCAACTCATTCACTGAAAAAATGTACTTTGCTATTAGCATTACTGCTTACACTGTTCTGCCTTTCCTGGATTTCTGAAGAAAGGAGCCATTCCTTATTGCACTGGATAACAGGAGAAAGGTTGCTCTTGATGGCTCAAATGGAGAATCAGAGGCCTCTGTTTAAAACAGAGTGGGTTTAGGGCTGCCTGATGGGGTCAGAAGGCCTCTCTCCCTGTGCCGTTTGTTGGGGTGGAAGGGCCCTGGAATGCATTCCTCTCCGTTGTTTCCTGCCAATTAAAAGAAGCAAAAATTTTAAATGTGCTTATAATTATGTATGTTTTCATTGTTTTTTCAAGTGCTAAAAATATATTACTTTTTGTGTGGCTTTGGAAGATTTTTAGTGGGTGTTATGGAGTGTTACTGCATAGTTTTGTTGGCTGCATTGCAAAATGTAATGGCTTTCTGAGGACATTACTGATTGCTAAATTTTTTTTTAGAACTGTCAGATTTTGTGTAGTTTAACATTTTATTAAAGCCAGTGTGGTATGTTAAAAACTTGTGATTAAATTCCAATATGTTTTCTTACACAGTTTCTGAAGGTATAAATTCTTTAATTTTCAGCATAAAAGTTTATAAATAATCTGAGTTTTGGGACCCTTAAATTAGTTGTAGCAGTAATGATAGTTATTGATAGTGAATTTGTTATGAAGAATGTATTTCGCAGAATTAACTGGCCTAGTAATAGATGTTTTCATTCATGAAGGCACACCGAATAGCTTTAAAATGCTTAGTTCACTGTTGTTTGTTTGTTGTTGGTTTTGTTTTTATTTATTTGTGTTTCTTTTTAAGTAGAGAGCCATTTCTACTTTTAATATGTTATTTATGTGTGAAATTCACTGCAGAAATGGGACAGAATCTAGCATCCTTACCTTTGTCAGTACTGATTAATTAAAGACCTTGGAAGTCATTACTGAAATCACTGCTTTGGAAGAAAACGTAGGCTGTATGTTATATATGAACCTACATATTGTAGAAGTTGAGAGGAATGGAAGGAAACACCATGAAAATTTTAGGCAGTTGTGGGAGGAGGATGGGAAGACAGACATGTACTTAGTATATAAACTGAATGCTTTATTGAACAGGGGCACTTCAGTACTGGATAGGCTCTAAGAGTTTGAGAAATTATTGAAATGATACTAAAGATGGTGAAAGCAGATTGAAGAGATGCAAAGAAAAAGAGAGACTGGCAAGATAACTGCTTTACTGTAGTTTTGAACTAAGGTTACAAATAGTTGCTAACTGTACCATTTTAGCAGCATGAATACAGGAAACTCAGAGTTCCTGGGATGAAAAAGATGAGAATATTGAATGAGAAAAAATTATGCAAATAAATGAAAATTAAGCCATTGAAAAAAAAAAAAAAAGAAAGAAATGTCTTCAAATAAAGTTGGAGTCTACCAACTTTTGGTAGACCAAAATTCATGAATCTGTGCTATTTTTACAACTCACAGATAATGCATTAAGTGCTTTGATGAAACTGAGATAAGAACAGATCTCAGAAAGAGATGACTAGGATAAAATCAAAATAGGCTTTTAAAGAGTCAGGACAGCAGACAGGAACCAAAACAGAGCTCAGTGCCTAAAGACTGATTTTTTTTGTAAATTCTTATTTGACATTTGGGTGTTTGATCATAAATTATAATTAAAAAAAAAAAAGGCAAAAAAATAACAACCACAACAAATAGTGAGATTGAGAGGAATCACCTGAGGCAGAAGGAAAAGAATTCAACAGCTAGCCAAATTTTATCTTGTAACAATGATTTAGATTACTCTGAGATAACTATTCCATGTTCTGTAGAGAGTCCTGTAGGAATTTTTCTATAAATTCTTTATGAGTAAAATCTGTGAAAAAGTGTACAAGTGCTATTATTTTTGATTCTAAAGCTTGACTACTTATTTAGCTAATATTGGTTGAGGGTGAATCCAAATAAGTACTCAAACTGGAATTTGAAATAAGCCACTTGCATTCCCTTTGGAGGTGCTCTTATTCTAGAATAAATCAGAAGTGATTATTCATTTGGAATTATTTTAGTAGATAAGATCGTAGTTAATTAGAAATTAGCTAATAGTTCAGGGAATACTGACCCATCTGATATTCCTTTGTTTTTTTTTTAAGTATAGAATCATATTTTTTACATTTTGCTTCGGACACCATGAATCTTGTCACATTGCTCGTCAATTCCAGGCTCATTATTTCATCTGTGATCTAACAAGTGATACCTCCAAAGAGGACCATGATGTCTCCAAACAGTATGTGACACTATGATATAATTTTAAATTATCAGTGCTGTAAGAGGATCCTGAGAGTTTGAGGGGTCCTCTGAAAGAATGACAGAATATGATTAAGTTGTCCCAATTGATACAAAAGCACATTCTGAAGTATTTCCCAGTGTAACTATGTGTTTAAATTAAAGCATTAGGTTTCAAGAAGCAAGTGCCAGAGTAGCACTTCCTTGTAATAGCGGTCTAGAGATGTAATGATAGATGATGTAGGAGGACTACAAAGCTGCTCTTCAAACTACAAACTCTCCAAGACAGATTCGACTCTTAAGGTAAATACTTTGCAACTCTGTGTACACATTGGAGCTTAAAGTTATCCAGTCTCATGTTTTAAAAATAACCTGAATAAGTTTACTTTAAATTTTGTGATTTTCTTACCATTAACAGCTTTCATAATAACATGAGTTTGGGGGTTTTCCCCCCCCGTCTTTTTTCTGTCTGCATTTTGTTACCTTGCCTGTGTAGCATCTTTGGCTAACGACACCCCCTACCCTCCCGCCCCCCGGACAAAACAAACCCCCCCAGTCAAGTCCAGTCGTCTCTACAGCTTAGCGTCCTGTCACTGGGAGGCATGCATCTGAAAAGTTTTGTAAGAGTTCCAGGCACAAATATGTTAATCTTTATTGAGGGTCTGTCTTGACATAAGAAGCAATACCAAATTTTGCATAATTATGCACACTGAGCTATAATCACATCTCCATTTAATTATTTTAGTGGAAATTAGCAATATGGTCTCAGCAGTACAGAAGGTCTTTGGCTTGAAACTGAGTCAGACCTCACTGAGTGTTGTGTTGCTTCTAGTGAATAAAGCTGCATAAACTGCTCTAAATAACTTGGGTTAATGAAGAAGGAACATATATAGCTGCATTTTTGCATGCTAAACTTGCCATTTGATGTGTACTTCAGCTTTTATCCTGAAAGGTGTTATTTAAAGTAAGGAATGACATAATTTTATTGGCTAGGAAGACCCACCTGAGATGTTCTATGTACAGAAAGTTGTCCTCTCCTATGCAGAAAGAATTTGTCATGTTTTTTTTCCCCTTCAGGAGTCGTGTAGTAGCAATCAGGGATACACAAAAGCTCTGTTCTCTGTTCAGGGGTTTGCTGTTCATGCTGCCAATGACAAAGAAGTTTTGTTCACTTACTGCTGGCTGCTACAGAAATTGTAGTGCCAAAGAGTAGTATGAGTAGTGTTCTGAGGTGGTGATTAAGGAAACTTTGTGAGGGTTTTTAATTGTGATTAGTCTTGTATATAACAGTAGATGAGTTTTTGTAAGTGCTCCTCTTATTCAGACTGCTAATATGTCACTATGAACTTGTCTCTAATAGCATTCTAGTGTTTTTAGGCCAAGCTTCTTACAGACCAAATACCCATCCCTCTATGTTTCAAAAATAAAGAGTGATAATAAGAAAAAACATATGCCCACAGTTCTGAACTAGTTTTAGCTTAGAAGAGTTGATCATCTGCTTTATTTTACAGGTTGTGAAGCGTCTCTGGGGATTTGATTTCTGCATTGTTTTACTAAATGCCTGTATTTATCTGCACAATCTTTTCCATAAGTGCAGTCTGAATGCCCTATTCTGTTTTGAGCTGTGGACTCTACCACATTTTCTTTCTCCTTTTGTGAAAGAAATGAAGATGCTTCCCATTTCTCCCACCTGTTATTACAAACCAATAATTGTTGTGTGAAAACAAAACAGGTGGCAGAAATGGGAAGCATCTTCATCTCTTTTACAAAGGGAGGAGGAGAACAAAGTCCTTTATCATAGTAGATATTTATTATTTTAATTATACATTTTTTCTTACTCGGTTTTAGTGTTAATAGTTATGCAGAGTATTAGTCTTGTCCTAATCTTTTGTGAAACAACATTTAACTAGGGGAGATTCCAGCTTTTACTGATACTGGCTTTCAGTTTAATGTAAGTAATAGTCTTCCATACAATTCTGAAAAAATTGTTTTCTTTGCATACATATTCTAGAGTTTGTTTTTTTTCTCACCGACTATACATATTTAGTCTTGAATAAAGATCTTGTAGCTAATGCTGCGTAACTTCAGTGGTCAGCTGAGCTTTGTAAAAGTGGGTACTCCCAGCCCTTGCCAAATGACCATCAGTAGATAGTTTTGGAACCTACTATAAGAGCTGAGATTTTTCAAACTGCTTTTTTAGTTGGCATCCAGTGGCATTTTGAAATTTTATGCGTTAATGCCATTGAACTAGTAATTCTAACAGTCATTTTAGGGGAATGTGGAATGTTCTGCTCTGTTTCCATTTGCAGGTCTGGAAATTCAAATAGCATCTTAAAACCTCTAAGCATTTTTTAGCAGTCTGTTTATGGAGTTTTGAAAAAACTGAAAAAATGATTCTTAAATCTTCCTGACTCATAAAAATTTAATTTTATCAATCTTAATTTGTACATGGTATGTATTGCTGTTCTCTATGAAATTAATTCATTATCTGAATTTCTTCTGAAAAGACCATTCCTTGTCATTTTCTCACACTTTCTCTATTGTCAATCATAGTCAAAACATTGTAGATTTTAAAAATTACGTGAATCCTTCTCCTTAAATAATGGTGCATATCAAGTACAAACATGGAGAGAATGAAAGAGGAGGCCGATAAGGTCTGATTTTCATTAGCTAGTTAATTTGATTATAAGATTGCAACTATGTAGCCGTCAGGAAAAAAACATAAGTACTTAGGAGGCATAGATGAAAAAAGCAGTAACAGTTAAGAAGATTGGAGAAATTTTGGGTAATAGAAAATAAAGACAAAGAGGAAAGAAAGCTTAATGGGAAGCAAGGTAGTATGCATGAAACTATCAAGGGTTTATGTGAGGGTGGGAAGAAGGTAAGATGAGAATAAAAAAAATCTACAGTATTCCTCCGATGGAAGAATTAGTTCATTGTGTTCTCAGAAAAGTAAGAAGTAATACTTTATGAAAAATGTATTTGTATTTCTGTGTTCAAATTATCTACTGAATCGCATGCAAGCTTTTAAACAACTTGAATTATAGCTGTTCCTTTTAAAATTGGACAGAAGTCAATTCTTGATCTTTGTAAAGTGCTCAATGCCTTCACAAGACACACAGCAGGCTGAATAGGAAGGCTTCATTCTGATTTTCCCACTTTTGTGCGGTTACAATTAACTCCATATGATGCACATTGTTGTATTTGTGATTCAGGTTTCCAGGGAACGACTTGAATTCTGATAGCAAGAAAATGGTGTGTTTTCTGTCTGCAGCGTGAGTCCAGTGCTGGCAACCATGTTGCTTTGCTGAGCTTTTGGGAAGCTCCACCTGTCTGCAGGCTGTTGCCCTTATTTACCCTCTCAGCAGCAGTTTGCGACTGTCTCCCCTGCCCATTTCAGATGGGTGTCCCCATTTACACCCCTTTCCTGCCAGGATTCATGTCCTCCCCCCTTCATCTCTCCATGCTCTTGTGGCGGCACCATGGCCAGTCCCCACACAAACAGCTCTCCTTTTCTGCTTAAGGACATCCTTACAACCCGGTTTGGGCAGGAAAGGCTCACGGGTGAAACTGAGAACCTGTGTGGAACCAACAGAAGGTCTGCGCATATACCTGTGTGGTGCACACTGACTTGGATCTTCTTCCAGGAATAAAAGGCTGTGATGTTTGGGAATTTCCCGGAGAAGCAACATGGCTGTGCTATACTTTGCGGTGTAGTGTAAAGACTCCTAAGCTAGAAATCAGCAGTGAACTGGTGCAGCAGCACAGCTGGAGTCTATTTTCAGTTTGTTTCAGGAGCTCTAGAATTCCTCCAATGCCTTATTCAAGCTAATCAGAGTATCTTTACATAGTAGTGCCATTTGTAGACACACAGAACAACAAATTCTTTTGATGAAATAAAACATTGCAGTGTTCCTTTTGAAACATTTGGATGCTTGTAGGATTAAATATTTCAATATTTTACTTGGGGGAAAAAAATAAAGTGAAATCTGATTGAAAAGAATAGAAATATGGGGTTCATTAGAATATGTTATCTACTGAATTTGACTTTCTTCTTAAAGGAAATTTCTAGTAAAAATTTCATCAGGTTGTTTTAATGGGACAAAAGTGAATAATTTGCACAGTTTTATATTAAATACATTTAAATATTAATAAAATCATTGGAGAGATTTCTGTATTGGCTAAGCATTTTGATTTGGGTAATCTGATTTCTGAAGACAGCTTCAAAAATTTTAGTCTTTACTTTGTTGTCAGAAATAAGTTATCCTCCTGTCAGAAATAAGTTATCCTCCTGTCTAGCCATTTTATTTATATTCATATCCATATCTTATCTCGGATAGTGGGGTTTTTCCAGATTTAGAGTTTGTTAGAAGACGTGGAAAAGGGGTGTAAATCATAGATTCTTTATTTTACTGTGTCTTGTATGAATATATTCTCTGGTTTGCTATCTGTGAGTGACACTAAGCTTGAGATATTCTGGCAAGGGTCTGGCATATTTCTTAATGGTGCAGAGGATTGTGTGTCACTACTTTCAGGACACCGGGTCTTTATTGTATGACTTATCTTGAAGCCATGATCTCATACATACTGAAAGGTAGTAAGTCATTTATCCTCTGTCATTTTTTTAATGCACAGTCTGGGATAAGCTCTCTTTTACTAAGTGCATACAACATTAGGAAAGCTTTAGAACAAAACCAAGCCATTGCTCTGTGAGAAACTTGACCATCAATGCGGCTACAGTTTTCTTATATGCCTAATCAGAGATCCCATCCATGCTTAAAGAGTTATCTTTTAAGAGAATTTACTTATAAAAGTACAGGCTCGGGGCGGACCTGCTAGAGAGCAGCTGTGTGGAGAGGGACCTGGGTGTCCTGGCGGATGACAGGTTAACCATGAGCCAGCAGTGTGCCCTGGTTGCCAAGAAGGCCAATGGCATCCTGGGGTGCATCAAGATGAGTATGGCCAGCAGGTGGAGGGAGGTTCTCCTTCCCCTCTACACTGCCCTAACGAGGCCTCATCTGGAGTACTGTGTCCAGTTCTGGGCTCCCCACTTCAAGAAAGTTGAGGAGCTACTGGAGAGAGTTCAGCGGAGGGCTACAAGGACGATGAGGGGACTGGAGCATCTGTCCTATGAGGAAAGACTGAGGGAGCTGGGCTTGTTTGGCCTGAAGAAGAGAAGGCTGAGAGGGGACCTTAGAAATGTCTATAAATATCTGAAGGGTGGGTGTCAGGAGGATGGGGCCAGACTCTTTTCAGTGGTGCCCAGTGACAGGACAAGGGGCAATGGGCACAAACTGAAGCGTGGGAAGCTCCAGCTCCATCTGAACATGAGGAAGAACTTCTTCACTTTGATGGTGACAGAGCACTGGAACAGGCTGCCCAGAGAGGTTGCGGAATCTCCTTCTCTGGAGGTAATCAAGACCTGCCTGGACGCAGTCCTGTGCAACCTGCTCTAGGTGACCCTGCTTCAGCAGAGGGGTTGGACTAGATGACCCACAGAGGTCCCTTCTAACCCCTAACATTCTGTGATTCTGTAACAAGAACATATGGGGCTGAGGCTTCCCAGCTTGGATCATCCTAAATGCCACATAAAAATGACATATCCTATATTTATTGTTAATTGTATTTGTTAGGGAAGAATGTACCTGCTAAATAGCAGTCAATAAATTCTGGTTTTACAGTTGTTCTATGTTTGTCTATACAGTGGTATTTAAAGCACATGATAGGCTCTAATAAAGCATGGTACCACTGCTTAAGGAAAACCGTACTCCTCAGCTTATCCCCATAGACATTAGAGTTTGTTTCCTTGAGACGAAAATGTCTTCAGTCTTTTGTTAAGATACTGTCTACTGTGTATTGCACTTACTGCATGCCTAGCAGGCTCCAGGACTTCCAGTGTCTTTTTTCAAGAACAGATTCTGTGTGTTACAATGCTTTAGAGCAGTGTTTATACAACACAGGTATTCAAATGTTTTGCTTTTTCTAATTCTGAAATAGAATGTAACACAGGAAAGAAAGAGCCCAGCTTGAAAAGCAAGGGAGGAGTCTAAAATATTTCCTTCACCATCCTTTGACAAAGCTTTTAAGTCCCTGAAGTCTAGTTTTGTTTTTCTTTTCTTTGCGCTCTGATGTCTTACACTGGATCAACCAACTTCCCTTTTCTTCAATTTTTTTTTTAACCGCGCCAAGCTATGCCTAATAAGCCTGATCTCCAGAAGCAATTGAGTCAAAAAGTTTGCGGATGGTTTGCTCTTCCATTTACTTGGACTGTAACTCCGTTGCAAGTGGAGTTCCGTTGGAAGTGGAATGTAGCTTCCTCTCAGCTAGCCTGTTCCCCAGGTTTCTAAGTGAGTTTATTTCCAAACATCTTCTTGCCTCTTTTTCTTTGCTTAAATCAAACTATTTTATTGTATTAATATACTTTTACTAGTCAGACTTACAGAACATTCAGAATGTTCAGCTGCAAGTTAATGATTAATAGAAAAACTTGGGGAAAGTTAAGGTTCTGCTTGTGACTATAATTTCCTAGATCTGAATGCTCTAATACTAACTTTTAATGGTTCTTTTTTCCCTATGTAGAGAGTATTTGATGGAATGTCTTTATTCTGAAAAGAATCCTGTTAGAACATCAGAAAGTTAAGGTCTCTGGAAACTTAGAGTATGATCTCAGAGTTTTCCTAGATTCTTTAAGGGCTTTGTAAGTGTTATAGCATTTGTGAGAGCTCTTTCTCTTTAAGATGCATTAGTTAACAACTCTAAAAAAAGTGTGAAGGAGCAAAAGAAGAGAAAGGTGAAAGGGAAGAAGATCAGAAGAATCAACTTTTCTTTCCTCTTCTGTTTTGTCTCGCTGTTTTGAAGTCTCATTTGGCTCTTCCTATCTTTCCTTCTCCCCATCTTTTCTTGGTCTTCCCTTGTTCCTTTTAAATTTGCCAGTGCTTAACTTTCATCCTTCTTATTTGGATCTTAGATGCTCTGGACAGTATCATTGTTAATCTTCCTGAATCAACAATATAAAATTAAATGACCAAACCTGTCCTGTGTGTGCATACTGAGGTGGAAGTGGATGGGTTAGGAAGGGATATAAATTAGAATCCTGGGACCTGGGAGTGTTGCTAGTTCATTACTGTTATGTTGCCTTTTGTCCATGGCAACATTAAGTTGATGAATGCCAGTGTCACGTTACTGGTGTTTCGCTACCAGGTTAGATAACTTAATGTTGTTATAATACCTATATTTTAGGGCTACATGTTCATAAAACATTTCGGTAAGCTTATGTTAAGTTTCTATTAAGCTTACAGTAAATCAGCATTTGTCTTTGTCTTCTAAATATATATTGAGTTGAGTTTAGTGACGTATGTGTATAGTTTGAAGCATAGATGACAGAAAAGATGTTTTATTAAATTGATTTGTTTATCTCCTGATTTTTTTTCCCTGTGCTGTAATATTATGGATTGGCAAGGTAGAAAATTCTTGCTCCAAAGGCTATTGATTGTTGGCAGGATTTGTGGCAGGGATGATTTAAGGAAAGACCTAACCAAAGATGAGGAACTTATTTGTGATTTGGAAACAGATTTTGGTGAGGAAATTCATGGTGAACTTGCCAGAAATTGCTGAAAGATATTCTGACATAAGGACAGTTAAATGACAAAATTGTTTTATAAAAAGAAGTGATTTAATCAGTATTGTACTTATAGTAACTGTCTATAGTGGGTGTTAACCTGTAATGGTCCTTTACATGGAATAAATTGGTACAGTATATGTTCTTTAAGGTGTTTATATGTGTATTGTGCCATTTTATAATAGACACATCATAGGGCTACATGTTTCTACAGAGAAGACAAAAAGTAAAAGTTTGATATAAGTAAGCAGAAGTAAGATTAACTCAGAGTATGCTCATGTTATGGTCAAATAGTGATTGTGTCTCACACAGCTTTAAAGGAACTGGCTTAATTTAGCTACTTTTGATACCTCAAGAGTAAATTTCTGACACAGAGGAAGTCAGTATACTTTTCAAATCTGTGAAACTGAGGTCTGTGCTGGTACAACTATCTCTGTTGTAGAGTATTATCTCTACCCACAGTCATTTGGGTGTGGATAAGGGAGCCATAGTTGCAATTTTTGACTTCAAAGTAGACGAAACCTCCACTTGGTAAAGACATTTTCAATATAGTTGGTAATGACCTGTGGAATGAAGGAAAAAAAGAGCTTTCCAGTTTGTTTGGAAAGATCTGCTTAGGCTTCACTGAGATGAGAAAACCAAATTATTAATAGGAGTGGAAATTAGGCAGCAGGAATGTGCTCTTGTGAAAGATCTTGTTTGTCTGTCATTGTCACCAGTGGTTTTCAGTCATTGTTTTTGAGATCTTATTCTGAAAAATTCAAATGCAGAAAATGATTTGACTTACACTGTCATATGAACTGTAAAAGGATGATATTCTACTAACCTTAATATAGGGTTCTTTGAGAACTGGAAAGGGTAATGGAAGAAGTTGCTGGTATATTGTCTATGCCTGTAGTAAAATCTCTAAGGGAACTGTTTTGAGGATTCTCACAGGAACAATTAACTGCTGTAAATGGAATCTGCTGTGCCATGTTGTTGAAGGAAAGACAGATACTGCCATCTCTTTGTTTTAAAGACTCCTATCATACTAGGCTGTAGCAAAAGTCTTGAAACCTTGCATTCATCATCATAGCAACCTCCATATCTTTGTGTTTTCAGTGGATTTTTAATAGATGTTATGCAGTAGTATTCAACACAAACACAATAGAAATACTTCAAATAAAATATTTTTTAATAATAATAAATATTGCTTGACTTGAGTTGGGGACTGGTTCCTCTTCTGGTCTAAACTGTTAGTTAAATATCCAAATAAATTGCATAAATCACTAACTTAGGGTTAAAATAACCCCTAGTGAGTGTTAGAAAGTTACTGTGTTGGAAATATCAGGAATAAAACCCCAGTTAATACAACTGAATGTTGAAGGTTTTCTACTCATTTAACAAGTTCTTTATACTTACTTGGCATCGTTCTTGGTATTCTTGTAGATAAGAAGCATTTTTAGAATGTACGTATTTAGAATTCATAGAACTTTGATTTACCCTTCATTCGATTAAATTATGTGCATTTGTAGTGTAAGATACTTCTTTTTTTTTTTTCCCCCAGCTCATTTGATGGGGTTTTTGGTTTGTTGGGTGGTAGGTTTATTTCATGATGTCATCCTGTTTATTTTTTTTCTGTACACTCAGTGACTAAACTTGTTTAGTAAGTAGGAGTCAAGTGGCTTCTTTTCACATGATGCCTTCATAATTACATCTTTGTTCATTCATTTTGGTGTATTTATCCAAAAGTCTATCAGCAGTGTTTTGAGGCAAAAATCAGTCTAGATCTGCAGTACTTCTCATTCATTTCTCAAAACAATTCCCTTTTAATAAAGGTTTGTCTTACCTATGACTCAGATTTGTTGAAAGCAATCCATTTTGCATTTCCACAGAGTAAAAAAAACCTGTGGTGATTCTTTCAAAGACAAGGAGGTAAGCTTACAAGGCTGGACAGAGAAGTTTTAAAACATAGATACCTGTGTACTACTATATCCATCACACAAAAACTGTGAATTGGTGGCAGCACACAAAAGAGCAAACATCTATCCTGGGGAATAAAATTGGAGAAAATTAAGTAAACAGCGGGGAGAATATAAATGAAGAACAGATTGATGGGATAAAACCATGGAAAACTGATTATGGGATAGTTTTAGGATTAAAGATATTTCTGAGGGACTAGAAGAAAGATGCCTGAGAATTTATATATTCTTTTTTGTTTGTTTTATTAGCTGAAAAGTGGATTCGAGAAAGTGGTAACAGAGAAATAAATAAAGAGCGCAAATGGGCTTTGGCTTCTAAGCCTCTAGAGGGCAACTAACCCAAGTATATTAAACTGCCTAAATTATATAGTTAAGCGGATATTGTTTAGGATGATTAGAGAACTCTGTAAACTTACTTGAGGGAGCTAGTTATATGAATAATGTTATTACCTTGACAGGTAAGTTTCCATGAAAATGCAGTCTTCCTTGGAGTGTCCATCTCCAAGGACTGTTGTTTTAACATGAAAATGTCATTGGATAAAGTCACAAATAGTCCTGGTAGTAGGGTTTAGTGCTGTTTTTATTAATGGCCTATATTAGAAGGTTTATTCTTGTTTGCTGTCTCCTTAGAATCCTGGAATGAGCAAAGAATTGTCCTATTCCAGCTTTGATATTAAGTTTGAAAGGTGGAAGGTTAAATCCCTTTGAACTAAGGCAGTTACAGAATCTAATGTATTTGTAGGGAAAGGAAAATGATTTGAATTGCATCAGGCAAGGATCAGTAGCACACAGCTCTCCAGGAGCATAAGCTGATTTTATGAGCTTTCACTTCCTTGATGTCCATACATGGTACCTCTCTCCTGTACTCTCTATTTCTCAAATATTGTCTGTTATGGTCAATATAGTCCATAAATTTTGTTAATAAATGAATGAGATAAAGCAGTTAATAAATAGAAGGAAGTATTTAATGCTGACAAAATAAAGACTTGACATAGCAATGCTGTGAAAGACCTGTTTTAACTGTACTGGACTTGGACACAGATCTAGCTTAGATGGAAACAGAATTATTAAAATTTTCAACTCCATGGCTAGATTTATGAAAGTAGTACTTGAAACATATTTGTTTCTCAGAGCAGTGAACATAAAGCAGATGTCACAGAATAGGTTTGCAATGGTAATTGTTAAGATAAATGAGCATACATTGAACTTAGTTAATTTGTATATAGTATAATTTGCTATAGTATAAATACTGAATTGCCTGTAATAATGGAAATCAGAAAACTCCCAATCTTCCTAACATACAATTAAGACAAATTTGTAGCCTTCTCAGTCCTTTATTTCATTAAACTTCAAGTTCCTGGGCATTAGGAGAACAATATTATCCCAAAAGAACTGGAACTGAAACTTGATTTTTTACTGCTCAGTCTGTAGCCTTTTTTCTTTGAGTTTTATTTTTTAATTCTGTGTATTCAACGGTATGCTTTTTCAGTGGCCTTATAAGGTAGCTAAATGTCTAAATACCACAGTGGAAACAATCTGTGCATCAGACCATGCCTTCGTAATTAAAGCAGTGGTTGGGAGGCTGTGACTCCTAGGCAGGTGTCTACTTAGCAGCTCATTCTTATGGACAACACAGCTGTTATTTTTTTCAGTGACTAACTTTAAACTTTCTATGATATTAATGTTTCCACAGGCTCAGCACCTGTAATATTATAAATAATCAAAAATTGTATAAAAAATGGAACTATGGCAAGATTCTCAGCAGAAACGATGGAAAACTAGAACAGCTGTTGCAGTGTCAAAACTTTCAACACACACAAACTTAAAAAATCCTCTACAAAGGAAATACAAATTAGAGAGGCTTTATATAAGCAATAATGATTTTTTTTTTTATTTAAATCAGGAGTATTGAGTCATGAACCTTCAGGCAGTTTCTTATTATATTTATGGGAGCACATTTTTACCAAATATGAAATATCAAGCAGCCAAATATGCTTATGGTGTCCAAAAATGTATAGAATGTGAGCAGACTTTTTCCCTTCCCCAGGGCATGTTGTATAGGGCAGCCTGAAGCTAATTTTTATGGAGATTTGATAGATTGGATCAGGTAATATCTTAATGACTGCAAAAGTTGATCATAATTAACCAAATTGAACGTATATGTGTGTGTGCATGTATGTATAAACTAAAATGCGAGAGCTTGGCAACATTCTTGGCAGCATTGTATGTATACAGTGTATATGTAACTGCATCGTACAGTTACATCCACATCTAGGCAGGCAACAGAGAATTTTGGGCATGCCAAAACAACAGAATACAATAACAGTGCTGCAGTACTTGATAGAGTTTTTGATAGTTTTGATTGCCACTAAATGTTGAAAAACTTTTGATAGAGTTGTCAAGGTTTGTTTCTCTGAGTCCTGGGGAGAACAGGTTCTAGTGAACATTTTTTCAGCTGCTCTTCACTACTATACCAAGCACGTGATCATGAAGAACAGAAGTTTAGAAATCATATTTAGAACAGACAAAAGGGAAAGCAGCTTATTACTAGTACGTATCCTCAGCAAGTGCAGGAACCTTCATCATTTGTAGTTCAGGATCCAGAGGAATGTGTTACTGTGTTGCTAATTCTTTTAGTTTTACAAGCTAGGTTAAGTATTAGACTTTAAAGCCTTTGCTCCCAAGATAAACTAGAATAGAGAACCAAGAATGCAAGAAGTGCAGATTTTGTCTTTAAATGACATTTCTTTGCAATACTAAATACATCCTGAAATGGAAGAAAGATGTGTCTTAATGGCTCAGAAACCTGTAAGACAAATAAAACAAAATTGAGTTGGATTTTAGTTTTAAAAATAATCCCTTGATTCAACATTTATATCTGCTTTATGAATAAGATAATAAATTATTGTATATTAAAAAATTCTTAGGTAAAAGTCAGAAGTGTTGCCTCCAGTGTCAAGAGAGCTAAAATTTCACCTCTGAAATACAGTTTCACTACATAGGTTGTGAAGAACTGTCACTGTATAAACCTTTAAAACTTTGTAAGAGAAAGAGTAAAATAAATGTGGTACTTCAGAAGCAAGAAACATGATAAAGCAAAAAAGGGAGGGGGAAGTAACCATTAAATCTTCCTGCTTCCAGAAGAGTACAAAGCCATTCCAAGAATTGTCCGTGCTGCAAGGAGGAATGGAAGAACCAGATGTAGCTTTGAAATTATGTCTTACAATGAAACAGGGGCTTTAAGGCATCCTTCTCATTAAGAAATAGGGGGAGAGGGGAAGACAAACAAACAGCAACAAACCAACCAACCAAACCCCCCAAAGGCACAGAGCAACTTATATCGCCTGAGGAGCTTCCTCCAAGCTGTTTAAAATAAAGGCAGGCAATCAAAAGAAGGCGTGGTACCTTGGTAAAATATGTTGCAAATTTTGACTCACTCTCATTCTGAACAAGTAAAATGTGTTAGCTTAAGCTACTTGACAGTTTCCCTTTGCATAGTTACTGTATTTCATATGATATGTGATAATTTAAGTGGTAATGTAAATTCAAACCCCCAAATTTTTAACATCTTTGTATGCCTTGATATTGCATAACCATTTTGGCAATTTTGTATTTGGGATATATGTGGAAATATGAGAAACACATGTATCATTTTTAGTAAGTATACGTTGAAGGAATAGACTAATTTTGCTGGTAGAAGAAAGATCAGGCACATGTTAAGCCTAAGATACTTTATTTCTGCCTATCTGTAGAGGCTTGGAAAGGTTACGTGGTAATGCTTTCTTAATTTTACTTCTAGCATTTTTTAATTTTTGTTATTTTTTGGACTTCTATAAAATATAGGTATCTACTTCCATGTTGGTTGGAACGTTTCAAAATATTTCTAATTTCTGACTCAGAGTATGCAAAATATTTAATTTTAGACATGTAAGCAATCCTGTGCTATTTTTACTTCACTTCTTTGAGCTACTTTTTTATAATAACTGCAAAAATCATTTACATTTTTATAGACCTGTGTTTAAGTACTTAGGTATGTAAGAATATACTGTATGTGCATACATCCTGCTTAATACTTTCTGAAGCCATAGTTAAAGTTTAGGTTAAATAGGTAACGAGTTCAAAGTATTCATATTACAAATTATAAAGAGTAATTTTGGAGAAAATAGAAGCAAGTGAACTACTGTATTTTTTAAAGTGTAGATTTTAAAATCAGTACAAATGTTCTCAAACTTGTAAAGCCAATTCCCTATTTCTGCTTAAAATGAGAAAGAATACATGCTAAATTTCCAACCAAACTGATTCTTCACTGTTAGAAAATTAGTGCTTAGTGTTTGTGGTGAAATATGTTGTCAATAGCATTGCTTCCTCAATTTAAAGGAGAATGGTTTCATCGTCTTTCTAACTGGAAAGGTTATGAGCTGGCAGTCTGTATCAGATATTGTGACCAGCTATAAATAAGCAGGAAATGAGAAAAGGGAAAGAAGGAGCACAAAGTTACCTGCTGAGGGTTTGTATTAGTTTTCAGGCTCAAGCGGGGTGATGGGACCTGAGGGCCGGAGAGGTCTCCAGAGGCATCTCCTTCTTCCCGGTCTCAGGGCAAGCAGTTTCTGAAGGGTGGCATATTTACTATGTACACAAATACTGCATTTGGAATCTATGTATTAGAAGGAGTTGCAATATCGTGGTTTGTCAACTCATGAATTTAGGATGAGGGAATGCTGCCTCCAGGCCGTACGGGCACTGCCAGGCCTGACTGTCCTGTACCTGTCTGGCCTCCCCCAGGGCTCCCAACCCCTGCCTATGACACAGGACCCCATGCCGGCCCCCCGGGGCCAGCCGGCCCTGCCCTGGCAGCACCGCAGCAGGGCTGGTCTCCGGCTCCGTAGTGTCGGGCCCACCCATGGGCCGACCGCCCCGGGCTTGCCCCATCCCTGGGGAGATGCCCTGTGCCTGGGGCTGGGGCTGCCCCCCGGGCTGCCCTGCTCCTGGCAGTGGTGGTGTGCGGGGCCCTGGCTGCCAGGCCCTGCCCTGCTGCCCCAGGAGGGCCATGGGGTCCCGGCCCCAGGGAGCCCCCAGCCCTTGCAGCTCCCTGACACCATGAAGCTTGCTCTGAGGATCTTTTGGACTGTTTCAGCCTTTTATTTCCTGAATGTTGGGAGACAAAGGAGTCCAAAAGCCATTAAGATAGCTGCAGTAATTATAAATGGTAAAAGATGATTAGTTCTCTTTCTTCTCAAAATGATTGTAAGTACACACAGGAATTACCTGCAGATCCTCTCTAGTCCTGGAGTACGTTTTTGTTCTTTACTTATTTCTTCCTTTCAAAGGTTATCCCACTAGCAGACAAAAATTAAGCCTCCCCCTACTCCCCCCCACATCCCTGTTGTTTGCCGTAAACTTTCATTTGAACATCTGCTGTAGGGAAGTGGGATTTGGTGGACATTTTTTATTAATGTGGACTAAAGACGTGCTGGCACGTGCAGTCAGTATTGCTTTTTTCAAATGAATCCTTGATTGTCTCGTAAATATCACTTACTACATAGCAATGGATAAAATGGGCCACTCTTCCTCCTTGTGATGCCAGGCCCTAGCAGAGAAAATGGGTGGAAGAGGCAGCTCCTACTTTGGCATCAGGAGGGAGAAGCTGTCCTCCTCTGTCCTCACCTCCTTCACCTGTCTCTTCTTCCACCTCCTCCATTTTCCGTTGCAAAAGTGACTTGCAGCTCTATTTATTTAGGCAGCATCATCCAATTCTGCCTTCATTTCCAGGAACCTTTTTGCTAATTGTTTGTCACAGAATTGAATGGGAATGTGATGTGCTGGGGGATGTAGTCACTCAAATTCTCCAGTTTAAGGAGTTTAACCCAAAGTTTTTAACAACTTTGGTAACAACTTCTTGAGGGGAGGTCTGCTTCAGACCACTGGACAGTGATTGCCTTCCCAGCCTGGCCACTCTTTTCAAGGGCACAATAGGTTTTAAATTCCAGTTACAGGAAAACCAAAATTCATTGTTTATCCCACTTAAGGTTTTAAATGTTTGATTCTTTTGTGAAATTTCTATCAAAAGACCACTTACAAGTCACAAACCAAAACCGAGGCATGACCTATATTGAAAGAGCTTTGCCAGCAAGCCTGAAGCCAGATGTGTGAGAAGCATAGGGCATATAAGCTACTACCTTCTGCTGGTTCGGTGTCAACCATCAGGCACCTCTTACCAGCACAATTCATACTAGGCAAACTGTTTTTACTGCAACAACCTGTTTTGTTGGAAAGTGAACAGTTTTTACCCATTGGTGCTGCATACAGGTTTGTTGGCAGGCTTGGACTTTTTAACATACTGGTATTTCTAGACCAGTAAAGCTTTAGATTAAACATACCTATAGCTTGAGCAAAAACATTATCCGGTTCTCTGAATAAAATAACTATGCAAAAGGAAAAAAAAGGTATGTGTATAATTTCTTATATGTATGTACACACATATTTTTGTATGGTTGCATCCACAAAAGAAAGCAAAGTCCACAGAAGAACAAGAACCCATATGAAATTTGCGATGTCAGCTGAGTGCTGGGTTTTTCCTTGTGCTTCTCATTAGCTTATCTATCAAGCAGGGCTTTCGAGTTTGAGCTAGGCTTTAATGACATGCAGAACATTGTGTATTGAAGGTTGCACCTTTTTTTTCTTCATAATCCTAATAAGGTGTATAGAAAAATCTCTGTGGAGCTTCTGTATATTATTTCAGAATTCCATGGTCGGACTTTAGATGCCTGTGGTATTTTTTGTATTGTGTAAATTTTACAAAAGGGAAATAGAGATAGAAAGTGGTTATTACTCTACTTTTTATTATGGGTGTTAAAATTAGTTACAGGCCATTAAGTATGGAGATTATTACGAACTTTTGTTGATATTGAAAAACATATCTGGATTTATAAGGGATTTACCCATAATTCAATCATTGTTTTCTACTGCTTATTTACCTTTAAGTTGTAAAACAGTTTTGTGTCTAGTTTTTCTCTGAGTTTTATGTGAATTCTTATAAGTCTGTCTTTTTTTTTTTTCTTTTTTAAGAAAAATCCTTTTCAAGAGTTTTTCTGGGAGGATGTGGGGAAAAATGTAGACAAAGTGTGTGATCTGGGCAAGCTTTCCTTCTCTTTTATGTTTTCTGATTATGGGAGAAATGGTACATCAAATTTCGATCTCAGTTGAGTGCTCAATCTTCCTCATCTAAAGTTGAGTCATTTAAAAAAAATGAATCATAATTTTTAATGTGGGCTAAATCTTAAATGTTTTTGAACTTAGTATGTAAATTTGTCTTCAGTTATAAAAAGTATCTTTGTTAGGACTGAAAGACAGTTAAGGAATAATCAGACACTTTGACATTTTTACTGTTATATATGCAGGTTTCTTATTTCTAGTGTCATGATTTTAATTGTTTTGCCTTTATTCTGAAACAATACAACTTTAGTCCAAGTCTCATCTATATATCTGTTGTTTTGGAATCTTTCTTTTAAAATAAAATTTCTGCAGCACCATGTGGAATCCAGCTACTTTTCTCCCATATACTAGTAATAGCTTCTCAGTTAGCAGTCTTCCATACCATGCCTAGCCTGTTTGCTTTGCTCCAGACTCACTGGAGCGTGAAGTGGGAAACCACCTCTTAACCTCATCCACGGAAAGCGCTCATTCCTGGGCCAGAGTTTCCCTTTTTCTCCTTCCACACCCTTGGCCGAATGAACACTGCTGCATTATATCCAAATTGCAACAGAAGACAGACTGAATGATTAATAAGAGTTTAAATCCATTCAGGAAGAGAAGAGAACTGAAGGTCTTCCATATGAAGTGAATGCGCAAAGCACTGGGCTAGTGGGTAATAAAAATAAAGAAATTTTGAGAATAAAAAAAGAGATGTTTCATGAAAAAACCTTTATATTTAAGGCTATGTGAAATTGATACTGTGCCAGCTATATAGCTTTGCAGAGAAGATGGGATTTAAGAACTACAGTGACAGGCTATGTGCTATATCTACACATATTTAGAAACTGTCTCTTTTGAGGAGAGCTTGGAATACAGAGACTTAGAAAAAGGAGGAGTTTGTCCTTGATTTAAAAAACAGGTAAGAGTAATCCAATGGAGTTTAAGACCGTATTTGTATTTTAACATGAGTGGTTCTTATGAATTTACTGAGACTACTGACAAAGCTGTAAGTTGCTGAGTTATGCAGATCACAGCATCATACAGTGGTTTGGGTTGGAAGGGACCTAAGAGGTCACCTAGTTCCAACCCCGCCTGCCGTGGGCAGGGACACCTTCCACTAGACCAGGTTGCTCAAAGCCCCACTCAGGCTGGCACCAGTTGCTCTTTCCTTGTCCACCAATGCTGTAACCCTGTCATAGAAGGCTACCAAATTTGTCAGGCATGGTTTGCCCTTAGTGAAGCCATGTTGGCTGTCACCAATCAGGTCCTTATTTTCCATGTGCTTTAGCATAGTTTCCAGGAGGATCTGCTCCATGATCTTGCTGGACACAGAGGTGAGACTGACTGACCTGTAGTTCCCCAGGTCTTCCTTTTTTCCCTTTTTAAAGATGGGGATTGTATTTCCCCTTTTCTGGTCAGTGGGAACTTTACTGGACTGACACAGCTTCTCAAATATGATGGTTAGTGGCTTAGCAACTTCATCCATCAGCTCCCTCAGGATCCACGAATATACCTCATCAGGTCCCCTGGACTTGTGCATCTTCAGGTTCCTTAGATAGTCTCGAACATGGTCTTCTACAGTGGGAGAAGACTTCCACATCTGTCTTTGCAGGTAACAGTGAGAACACAGGTTATGGCTTGACGCTTGTGTTTACACCACCATTTTCCAGTGAGTAAGTAGATTATTTGGATCAGACTAAATAAACGGTAATGGAACCCATAGCATTGTTGTTATTTTCTTGTTAGGAAACTTTGGGAAAACAGTTAGGAAAACTTCCTAATTACTTCTGTGTATATTTTCTGAAAATTTTTGTGTATTTTTGACAGAAAGTGTGTGCTTGACTTTTTTTTTTTTAAGTAGAATTGATACCTTTTATTGGAGTTTCTCAATTTTATTGGTATACAGCTTTCTTCATGTTCCTTTAGGTCAGCTTATTAAAGATGGAACATGTGCCTAATACGCATTTGCCTACTAGAGGCTGAGAAAGGAGAATTAATTTTTCCTAGGAATGTCAGCACTGTTGAAGAGTATGCATGCAGAAGATTGTCAACTGGTGTTTGACTTTAAATATAGATATGTTGAGTTTTTAAAATAATGTCTATTCATGTTAGCTTAGATACTGTCACATGAACTGAAAAAAAAAGGATTAAAAGGCTGTGAACAAAAGATTATGAAAAATAGTTCTACATTGGCTGTGAAATGTGTGTTGTGGTTCTCGTAATAAATACAGCTCCTGTCCAGAATGCGGAAATCTCTTGAAGAGTTTTGCTGGGACAACCAAAGCAGAATTTACATCTGCAAACCCTATTTTCTTGATGGTTATTTCAAGCATGGAATTAGCTATGCTTTGTACACGTGACTGCTTTAAGCTCATGCACCAAAAAGGTGAATAGTTGTGTTGGTGCTGGAATAGAGAATGTTTTTTATCTTAATGATACTTGACTAAGAAGAGTATGAACAAAATTAACAGCAAATATTTATTTTTCATAAGGAACATAACACAGGTTTTTGGTTTTAATTACAATTGCATAGGCACAATACTCATCTGAAGATGAATAGACTATATCCGGCAAATTATGAAATAAAAAAAGCATGGTCATTGCAGGAAGAAAACCTCAAGACACTGTTTTAAAACTGCTAGAAAGTAGACCATTTCTACTTTTTAATATATTTATTTATTATTTTCTTTAGATAATAAAAGGTGCGTGAGGAGACCTTGCTGTTTTTTAGTCTGATGTGTGTTTAACCTCTTTGCTCCAAATCTCAGAAAAATCCTTTTTTAGGGTGAGGTTCAGTCACCTCTGTCATACATCTGCTCATCTCACACTGCTGCTTTCATAGTGATTGACTTAATAAGATGCAGGGATTTTTATATACAGCTATGTATATGACTACTTAAAAACATTGAAATAATAGAGATCAAGTAAAAACGAAATTGTTATAAGTCATCAATTTGTGTCCTTGTCCTAATTAGTAAATATCTAAGCCATCGACTTCTAAGTCCAGTTCTTACTAAAATTTAACACACCGATTTATTATTTTTTATAGTTTTTGTCTTTTTTCACATAAAATTATAATTATTTGCTGTATTTCAAATGACACAGCAAGAAGACCATGGATTACTTTATTAGGTAAATATTTGCTGTGGCTGCCTGTAAGACCAGCTAAACTCTGTTGCTTACAGTTGACTGTAACGTTGAACTACGTCCGATTAGTGAAAATAAACTGCTTTATTGAGGCCACACATAATGTTGAGTGTTTTCATTTAAGAAAATTTCATAAAATGACAAACATTGGGAAAAGCCAGTCTTATCAACGACCTGGATGAAGAATTAGAATGTACCCTCAGCAAGTTTGCTGACGACACCAAACTGGGAGGTGTGGTAGATAGACCAGAAGGCTGTGCTGCCATTCAGCGTGACCTGGATAGGCTGGAAAGCTGGGCAGAGAGGAACCTGATGA
>Ga0065711_1026578_pt1 | contig 65309 bp, 33 predicted proteins | sample Hoacrofraction12_FD_59098 | JGI IMG/M metagenome (GOLD analysis project Ga0065711, IMG submission 59098) | Hoatzin crop microbial communities from Cojedes, Venezuela - Epithelial fraction 12 v2 (version 2) | ecosystem: Host-associated > Birds > Digestive system > Esophagus > Crop | place... | reverse complement strand
GACGGCGCCGTGCCTTTTGGCTACGCCGAGCGCGGGAGCGCGCTTCGCACGCGTGTGGCGTGCGTGGCCGACGCGGCCGTGGCGAGGCAGAGCGTGGGGCGTGGGGCCGGGCACCTGGCGGGGCGCGAACCGGAGGCGGAGAGTGAGCAGCGACCCCGGGGCGAGGGCTCGCCGGGTGGAGGGGTTTGGGCAGCAATGGCGCTGCGTGGGTGAAGAGCTTCGCCCCCATCTCCTCGGTGCTTGCGTCCGGCCGGGCGGCTGCTCCAGGCCCCGCCGGTGTGGTGGGTGCTGCTCCGCGGGAAGGCTGAGCTTCTCTGGGATCCTCTGGAGGAAATACTGCGTTCTGCGCCCCGGTTTGTACAAGGCGCCATCTTTCCATGTCCTCTGAAGTTGCCCCAAGTGCCCGTCCGGTCTGTGGCCCCGCAGCCCCTGGGCTCGTGCCGCAGCGAGATGGAAGAAGGGCATCTTCCAGGGGAGGTGAATTTCCCTGCAGCGTTTGGTGTGCCAGCGACGAAGGAGCTGGCGCTCGGTCTGCGGGGACGCAGGCGTGCTCTCCCAGGGCTTCAGCCGGGCCGTGGGACCCGGGGACACGGGACAGGGCAGGCGGGAAGGCAGCAGGTTACCAGCGCGTGGGCTGTCACCTGGCGCCAGTGGCCCGCGTGTGTCTTGGGTGGGCAAACCCAGCGGAGCAGCTCGGGCGAGCTGCGGGTAGCGGCTCTTCTGGCCACCAGAGCCTGGCCCTTGGTGCGCAGGAGCTCCGTCACCCAGGGGAGGACGTTTTGCAGGGGCTGGGTGGGCACAGGAGGTGACGCAGGGGAGACCCACACCTCGACTCCGTTTCAGCCCCGGTGAACTCCCGGCCGGAGTAACTCGCGTTTCGTCAGCAGCTCATCTTTGTTTTCACTGACCTTGGCATGTTGAGTCAGGGTTATATTCTCACACAGATAAAACCATCCTCAAACGATTGTTAACAGGTTTTTATTTGTTTATTCATTTTCTTTAGCTGAGGCAGGTAAGGCTGCTCCTTTCCCACAATATATAATCAAGCAGCAAAGAGAACTTCCCATTTCCAGTCGTGCCTGAATCCTTCGGCTTCTGCCCCAGCAGCCGGGGCCCGAGCGCTGCTGGCAGCCTCAGCGCGGGCGCCGAGCTCCTGCCCGCTGCACGGAGCATCACTCGTGGCTCTGTTGCAGAGCCCCGTCCTTCCCTCCAAGCCACGGCGGTCCAGCTGCCGCCAGTCATGGATACGGTGGGGAGGCTGGATAACCACGCAAGGGCAGGTTCTTGTCCTCTCAGCAGAAACTGCTTCTCCCTGTGGCACACTGGGAAGGCAGGGCTTATGCACGACGACCCAGGCCACCACGACCCAAGCCACCACTCGATGTGTTGAGCTCCCGCAGGACTCCATCTCACCTCCAGGTTCTGGGGGAGCTCAACTCCAGAGTCCACGCTTGAGTTCACATCCTGAAGGGTGACATCTAAAGCCAGAATTTGGATGGTGGGGCGAGCTGATGTTCATTTCAAGACCCAGATCGCTAATGTTAAAAGGTCCGCCGAGTAGCTAGGTTTCTTCTCACCGAACTTTGATGATCTGAAAGTTTGGTGTCCAGTGTGTGCTGGTGGCCGGGCTCCATGCCTCAGACATCAGCAAAGGCCATTCCCGAGGGCCATAGCCACTCGTGGTGGACACGCGGTCTCCCCCAGGTATACATGCGCTTCTCCAGCAGCAGAGGTGCCCAGGTCAGAAGAGGACGAGGTGTGTGGGGGGGAGGCATCTGCCCATCACCCTGCACCCCTTCCCCGCCACCCCCCTGGTGTCTGCAGGGCAGGGGTGGGGGCCCAGCATGGGCTAAAGCAGGGGTTCACCCTCCAGCCCCCGGCCCGTGGTGTCTCCTCAGCCCGTGCTGCCGGCTGGTAGGACTGTCGGCATCCCGCTTAAATTCCTGGTGTCGGTGGCATTTTGAACGGGACAGCGACCGAGGCGGTGGCAATGCAGGAGAGTACGCGATCCCAGCAGCAAGGGTATGCGTGTTCATCACTGCGCTGACATCAGTTCTATAGGAGACTTCTCCTCCCCAAAAACTCTTTACACTTCAAAATAATAATAATAAGAAAAAATAATACACAGCTTGTTTATAGCAGAAATGGAAATTCCACACATAATCAAAAGTCAGATTTTGTCCTGCAGGCACAGGGTAAGTTTCTTTGTACGAATATTTGTATCTTTCTCTGGCCAAAAGAAATGTGCAAAATGTTGTAATGTTTCTGCGCTTTTCTTTGGACATTCCAGGCTTTTGCTTAAGCTTCTCATAAAAGGCTATTTTCAGTGCAGGGAGGAAAAAAAAAAAAAAGCAGCCTGCAGTACGGCGAGTCAATAAAGTAATACAAACCCATAAAACACAGCCACGATAACAGCAGAAGATCTGCAGATCACGCAGGAAATAAGATGGGAATCAGGCAGAGCGGGAGCTGGGAACGCATGCAGAAAAGCCAAAAGAAGACTGGTCCTAACAAACAGCCAAAGCTGAACCAAAAAGCATTTAAAGCCTTAAGTTATTAATTAACTTTATTTTCGTGCCTTACAATTAAAAATAGTGGCAGCCAGGCACGTTGGGAGACAGGAAGCGACTGGAGCCTTCGAGCCCGGTTCTGAGCTTGGAAGGAAACCCGGCCTGAGCCCCTCTGCGAGCTGGGCTGTGCCTGTGCGGGGCCGGCGAGCCAGCCTGGCTTGGGCTGCTTTCCTTCACGTACGGGTTTTCTCCTGGGAGCTGTTCTCTTCCAGGCTTTTAAGACGCGGAGGAGTTTTTCGGGGAGCGCTTGGGGCGGGAGACGGCGCGGCGGCAGAGCTGCGAGGGCCACGGCAGCCCCTGGTCCCGCTCGGCGCGTGGGGCGGGATGCGAAGCCCCGTGAAGCTGCCGGGAGGCCCCGTCTTCACTCTGCCAGGTTTTGGGATCAGTCTCTCGCTGCGGGAGCCCTCTGGGCGAGATGTTCGAATCACCAGTTGGAAGCATTAAAAATACCCGGAGTCAGAGCGTTTATCTTCCCTCCAAAAAGTCCAGCAGCCCCGCTCAGCGACCTAATCGAGCGTAAACCCCCACGTGAGATAAGCTTTCAAATCCCAGCCCTTACTACGTGCGTTTGGAGATATTTTCATTTACCTCGCATTTCTATTTTTTGTCCTGGCGTCATGTTTTTAAGCTCCGCTCTTGGACTGCTAGGGGCTCACCTGGAACAAGCACCCCACTGCCCCAGGGTGCCGGGAGCGGGACGGAAGAAAAATAATCATCATCACTGAGTATCGAGAGATTTAGCGGTGGGATGCGGTGAGATGGATCCCATGAAAAAGCGGAAACTAGGAAGGTGCCTGGATGGCCAGAACATTGTGAGCCCCGTAACAAGGGATGCAGCCAGGGGACGGGAACAGCCGGCGGTTTGGCAGCCCCCAAAATCCTTTGCTTAGCTCTGGTGGTAACAGTGAGCTGAGGTGGCTGCTACCTGCTGCCCGGGAAGCTGGCTGCGCGTAGTGGCACAGGGCGATGGGGTCAGCTAGAACTGAGCCCACGCAGTTTCTGCCTGATCAGTTGCTAACCAAGATACACTTTTCAGATGCTGTTAATTGAGCCTGATGAATTTTGCTCTGGTGGGACCTATTACGGGCAAAAATACAAGTGACATCAGAGCCATAACTCATAAAAATCAAGTCCCCGAATTACATCTGAGAGCAATATGAAAATGCAAGTGGGATTTCAAATGGTATCAAATAACTTTCTGTCATACCTTATTAATACCACAGAGCTAATAGAAACAGCTATATTATCATCCTAATGTCATTATACATATATAATACACACACGCACATACACACAAACAGCGTGTGTAATTATAACAACATTATTTTGTTCACACAGCCTGAAAAATGTGATTAGATGGCAGCTCTGAAATGGCAATATTCAATCAGGTATGACTCGTGTATTGGCTCCGAGCACAATCTTCTACTTATGTAAAATTATGCCTTGTTATGTGCGGTGGTAGTGCGGATGGCTGCGAAAGAAAGAGGGAGCTGAGGCCACAGAGATCATTTCATCTCGAGTCAGAAGGGCTGAATTGTCATTTCAAAGCCGAAACACCGTCACTGTCCAGCGAGCCATCCCCGGCTATCCCTTCTTGCCTCCATCACTTCAGAAAACATACGAATTTATCTGCTAAAAATAGCTGCCTTCTCACAAAATCCCGAATAAAATCTCTCCACTGGAAATGATCCTAAATGCGACCAAACTATTTCTTTTTGAATCATAAAGCTCGGAAGGGGACGTCGCCTGGTAGGGCTGTAGATGGGCTTCGGTTTCCAAATGGCGCGCAGGAAACACGCGTGCCAGCCGTTTCACATCCAGCTCCTGCTAAATAATTCACCGCCACTGTTTCCAGTGAAAATATATGTATGTGTATATATATATATATATATATATATATCCCTGCGTGATGGGGATAGCTGGAGCTGGAAATAGTGCCGTAAGAATGCCAGGCCATATTTACCCAAGTCAGTGGTCAAAGCAAGTTGCTATTCTCGGTGCGCCAGATTTAAATCGGTTTACGTAAACAAGCTGACCTCTTTCTGCTTAACAGGTCTTAGCTGTCATGGCTTTTTTTCTGAGAAAATTTTTGTTTTAATAAATTTGGCTGGCCCCAGAGGAGGGTGAGCAGCTGTCTCGAGGGGGCAGCCGGTGCTGCCAGGGAGCAAGCCAGGGAGGGCAAGGTGGGTTTCCCAGGCAAGGGACGAACCAGCCAAACTCCAAATTTGCCTTTTTCTGCCCTGCCCTCATTTGAAAGCAGCGGACTTCACCTCCTCGTTGTCTTTGAATACCGTGCCCACATCTAAGCACTTATGGCGACTCTTGCTCTCCTGTTTTGGGATTGAGTTTTTGCGCTTTTCCCAGTTTGGTTCGTGCAAGGCCATTTGACCTCTCGGTTATCAAGACCTTTTTTGACAGCGCGAGGATGAGACGCAGTGACACAGAGAAAGGGCTCCTGAAGTCCCCCGCGTACCCGCATGGCTGCTGGCCAGTCCCATGCTGGCAGCTGGAGGACACAGGACCGGTGTGTCCACCACCATGACCTTGCTCTTCCCTTTGCACGCAGATTTTTTCCCTGTAGGCTCTATCAGTCCCTTCTACATATTCATTCCCCTGCCTTCATCCTTTGTCTGAGTGACAAATGCAACAAAAGTGATGAGTCAATGATCTCGCACAGTTTTGCAATGTTCAGCCTTTGGTTAAGCTGTCTTCAAGCCGTTCCTACCTAAGTACATAGCCGAAGCAGCTCAGCAAACAAACGCTGGGGACTGCCCTGCAACGCGCCTCCTCCCAAATTTTGCCTGAAAAAGGCTTTCGGCATCTGGTCCCAAGCGGCAGTAGAAGAGAAATGAAGCAAAATATCTTCTGGTACCTTTGCTCTATGTCCTGAAGGCTGCTTCTTGCCTCGCAGGACAACCGGCCTGATAAGCAAGCGCTCCTCTGCCCCGGGTGGCTGTGGTCCCCGGCGCTGGCGTCAGCGGGGACGGCCATTTCAGCACCTCCCGCTGAACCAGCCTTACAGTCGGGCTGAAGTAACCACAGGTTATAAACACAAAAACTTGTCTGGTAAACACTGGAGAGGACGCAGAAATCATCCTCTCAATTCAGGTACACACGTCAAACCAGAGTGCTAGAAGGGAAAAGGAATTGATCTGTAGGTCCAGCTTTGCCAATGGCACGGGGTTATCCAGCCACTGTTTCCAGGGAGCACGGGCATCTGCCATACCAGAGAGTCTTTCTTCTCCTTTCCAATTCCTTTCCAATTCCTTTCCTTACCCAAGTGAACGCTGGACGTGTTTCCAAAGTAGAAGAATCTCTGAGGTCTAACCACGATGGATCCAAGCCTCTGGGGACGACAGAGTTGTGGTTTGGTGTTTTTTTTTTTTAAATCCTCTTGAGAAACAGATGCTTTGGCTCATCTTCATTATACCTAGCCTGATTTATTTTAATTGCTCTGGGTATCCGGAATACTACGATTGCATAATCTCATGCACATGCCTTTAAAAGGAAGCCTTGGCTGCAATGCCTGGAAGGCAATGTTAAATACGGAAAAAAGTACTATGCAAAGTCTCATTTATTTTGGAAATCACTGGAAAGAGTTCTACTGAAAATTCACAGCAAAACATATGCCGCATTTGAATAATCATTTTGAGAGGTGCTTTACCTAGCTTTGCAAGAAAAGAGGCTCTGAAAATTGCAGTCCTTCAAAAATGTCTCACTTCCAGCCCCCGAATTTTGGTGAAATCAGAGGATGGGTAGGTCCACGGTGGCAGCCCCAGGGTCGGCTGCCGAGGGTGAGGCAAGAGCTGGCTGCCTGGCACTGCGCACCTGGAGGGATCGCTGCGCCCCGCACGAAAAGAACAGAAAACGGTAACCTAAGGGAAAACCCGTTTTGAGCAGGGTCACTGGGAACGGCAGGCTCAGGACAGCGAGAAAGGAGGCGGCCTGCTGAGATCTGCCCTTCCTGGGTTTAGAAAGACAGGACTCCATCTCAGTGAAACAGAGCAGGAACAACAGGGCTGCGGAGAAGTAACTGAATGTCATCCCCTTGTCTTACCTGATGCAATTCACAAGATGCTAAATCTTGTCTGCTTGGGAAAAAAGGTCTTCAGAAACCTTCTTCCAGTCAAGAAAAATATATTATTTAAAGTCATTTATAATTGGACCTAGAAAAAGGATTTATGTTGAAGTCATGTCAATATATACATGTTACTAAGACATTACATTTCTGAAGAGAGAGAGATCCGTATCTTACCAAAAACTTTTTCTTTCTCTGTATTTTTTTAAATTTATCTCATTGAACAAATTAATACCTGCCATAAATACTGTCCCTGAAGCCAGTGGGGGTACTCTGTGAAAGAATTTGACCGAGAGCTCAAAAAAACCCCAAACTCTGCCCTTACCATTGGTTTATTGATACGCTTTCCTGTCTTCCAGGGAAAGGAAAAGCTATGAATTTTATAGGTGACCTACACTATACTAATTATTTAAAAACATGAAATTGAGATTTTGTTTTGCAGGAAACATATCTGATTTACCCTCATCAGCCTTAGTGTCCACACAGAGAAATGTATGCCTGCAACCTGTGCTTTTGGGTGCACACCAGGTACCGTGGGGGACGATGAACCGAACGGGCTCTGCACTGTGCTGGGATAAGCAAGCCCAGTAAAATTCACAGGTGAAGGAGGAGACCCATAATCGCATCTTCTGGTCTTGGAGAGGAACCGTGAGCGCTCTTCACTTGATTTCACGTGGTATCATTTACCTGGGACCGAACGGGATTTGCGTAGATTTGGCAACACCTATTTGCCGTGCCAGACCCCAGAAGTGTGGTCAGCGCTACTGCACCCGGCTGGCGGGTGCTTTGAAATGGGTCGTATGAGGGGCTGTGAACAGGCAGCAGGGCCACAACTCACAGGCTGCACCTTTAAACACCCACAAGTTTACTTCGAGTTTGCAGACGATAATGAGATTCACGTTTGGAAGAAGGAGCCCACAGAGACTATCAGGAATATTAATGTTATCACAGAAGTTTATTAGTACCTGCATGTTGAGAAGTGGGTAAGGAAACCCTCTGGGTTTTGTTGTGCTATCAGCAATTATCACGCAAGAAGATATCTGTTCCTGGTCCTCTCTCTGATTGACAGGGTTTGGAAAATCAGTCTCCAAGACTGATCTTTGGGAAGTGTTTGGGGTTTTAAGCAGTGTGGATGTTTCCTCCATTGCCTTCTGCAAACCTCCATTTCTCAAACAGGAGCTGAGGTCTTTCCCTATCCACACCTCTCCGAAGCGTTGCCCTTTCTAGCTCAACGACCCTGCGTGCCTCATGCTTGCGAAGTTCCTGCGTGCATCTGCCATCACACGGAATTAAAATAACCCTTCAGATCTGCGTCTGCATGTCTGTTTCGCTCACGTCTTTCAAGCTAAGCTACAGCCCTTCGCTTCATTCCCTGCTTTCTCCTTGTGTTCCCGTCTCTGCTGGTGGAGAGGCATCGCCAGGTTTGGGTTTGTGGTGGAAGCTGTGCGGTGCTGCTGCTCATTCAGATGCCAAGGAGAAGTCAGCAATCGGCTTCATGAGGAACAAGCCATCAAGACGTGAGCGCAGGTTCTGGAAACCGGTCCCCAACACGCCAGGAACTCTTTCAGTCCCTTCTCCTCTTTCTCTTTTAATGAGTCATGGGCTATAAAACCTTGTGCCTGTTATCTAGGCTGGGATCTAGTGCTGGGATCAGTCTTTCTGAAAGGTTTGCATTCTTTTAAGCTCCGTATACATTAAAGAAGGAAAAAAATAAAAAGGAAAGGAAGAAGCCTGCAGTCTGGCTGACCGATCAGACTGGAACCTCTCAGCACAGTTCTGGGCTGCTGCTCAAGGAGGCGGCGGCACCGCAGAAATCGATGGGCTGGTGGCAGGAGCACTCAGGAAGAGGGATGTGCTTGGGCGGAGATCCGTTTACCCTGAGAGCTTCATTCAGGCTCCTCCATCCAGGAGGTATCGTTACAGATGAACCGGACCTCTCTGGCTTTGGCACGAACCCGCCCACACTCGGTTCCTGAGGAGCCGCAGCACGCGTACGGAATTCCAACTGTATTTACATTTTGAAACAAAACACGGAACTGGTGCCCACTCCGAGGGCTGCCTGGGCTGGGGTAAGGCCCCGCAGCCACTGGGCGCAGGCAGGCATGCCCTGCTGCCGCTTTTCCGGAGGCAGAGCCAAAAAGCGCTGGCTCGTTTTTCCCAGGCAGCACAAGCCAGGCAGGGCCGGCCCCTTGCCGGGAGGTTGACCTGAACCCCGCAGACAGCTCCTTCGCTGATGGACGTGGTACCCGTTAGCGTCCCCCCGACACAGATGTGTCAGCAAACCCCACGAACTACAGACGAGGCCTTAAGTTGGTCTTGGTTAAACTCCTGTCGCTCGGTGTGCTTGGAGAAGGGGGGCATTTGCTGATGGAGGAGCTCCTGGCTGTTACATTTAATTAAGGATTCTGCTGAAAGTTCTGCTTAAAATCACAAAGCTTGCTGCTTAGAAAAGCGTAGGTGATTCCCCCAGAGGCCTGTCCAGCATTCCTGCTCCTATTGTACAACATTATTGATTAATCAAAACTAATGCTCGCAGCTGTTGCCTGATGGATAATGTCTTTGGTGTTTGCCTGCATACAGTTATTTACTACTTTATTGATGTTATTTATTTCTTCATTAAGTATTGTTGGCTGTTTAATTACGTGAAACACAACTGCAACTGTTGCTGCTAAAAGCCATGGGAAGGACTGCCCAGAGCTGAAATCTTTCAACCATAAACTCTAAAAATAAATCTAAAGATAAAAATATTTTAGCCAACATTTTGAGTGAAGACCATCAAACCACGAGTGCGTTACATGTCAGCTGGAGGCTGGTGCCGGAGCACCACGTTCAGATAGATTTGCAATGCTGATTTGATTTCACACGGCAAAAGACTTTTGCAGACTCGTGTGTTTTATTAGATCTCCAAAACACATAAGAAAGGTCCCTGTCTTATTCTTGGTAGCTGAATGTTTGAAATAAATCAAAGGGAAACTCTGATTTCCCAAAGCTTATAGGCAGAAGTGCCTAACCAAGGTCCTTTCCAAAACCAATTCCTCTGCCGAGGTCCGAGGACATCCCAGGCCTGCCCAGTACCCCAGTGACAAACTGGAGAGCCTCTCCCAGAGCTCCCTCCAGGCTCTCCCTTCCGACCCCGGCTCTCTGCGAGGGGCACGGAGCCAAGGCCCCTGCGCCCTCCCTGCCCCAGCACCCCGCTGCCCTTGCCCACCCCCAAGGCACCGGGCACAGTGGCTGCGGCAGGGCTGTGCCCCACCTTGCCGAGTTAGGGAGCCGACAGCGAATGCCTGGAGCCATGTGGGACGAGAAGGGATGAGCTGAGGCTTACTTAGCACGTGGTGTAAAAGCAACCTTAACAGAACCACTTTTCTGTGCCAAGACAAAGGCGTAGGGGTTTGGGGGCAAAATCAACATCTTAAATTCTATCTGGAGACCAGGAGGCAAGTAAGGACAAACTAGATTTCAGATATGCCATGGGTCTCAGCAATCTCTAAGTACTTTGCATTTTAAAAAACCAACCAGGTACATGACTACAAATATGGCGTTAGAGAGCTTGGAAGGATCTTCCCAGCCTGCAAAAGAACCAGCGGATGCACAAGTCCTGCTGTAGCTCACAAATCATTTACACACCTATAACAGATCACAAATAGCCTCTGTATCTCCTTATTCATAAAATAAAAATTCCTTCCCTGACACCCTTTCCAAACAGCCCTCATCAGGCCCTTTCCCCAGCGCAGGAGAACAAATAGCTCTGGCAGTCCTTGCTCGGCCATCCGCATTTGTTACTTGGTAGCTACTCGCCTGACTGTTTCTACACAGCTCCCTACAGATCTCTTGTTTACTTCTGAGGTAGTGCATTAAAATCAGTGAGGCCTTGTCCACCGCTTTACAAAGAGTACATAAGATGACCAGTTTCCAAGCTTCCCTACGGCCTCTGTCCTAGGGCAGCAGTCTCTGCTTTTCCTTTAGGGGCCCAGGGGAGGACCAGACTAGTGCCTGGCACCGTCAGGTCACCTGTGTCTGTTCCAACGCGTCCCAAGCCCAGAGCACACGAGCAGGAGTTGGTTGTGGGGCACAAGTTCTGTCCATGCTCTCGATGTACAGAGTATGTTTACCTCTTTTTTAACTAAGACATGTCCTGAAAGGCGTGAAAGAAAACCTGACAGAAATAGCAAACACAGAGTAAGGACAAAAAAAAAAAAGAAAAGGAAAGATGATGGGTCTAGGGAATTTGGTCTCCATTTCCAGCTTTGTTTCTTCCCCAGCCTCCACATTTTCATGCATTTCCTCTGTCTAAAGCCAGTTCTTCCTCTGCCTCTTTTTTGAAATGTCACAATCTTTCCCATATCCTTTATGCCCACGCTGCGAGGGTACCATGGGCACCCTTCCAGCAGGGACGTGCAGAGTGATGGGGAGCACAGCTAGGATTTTCAAAGGAAGCTAAGGAAATCTTTATGGAGAACTTGGTGAGAATTTGGCACTTGGCACTCTTCTGCCCTTTTGAAAGTCCCACCCTACAGGAACAATCTAAACAAATGTATGCCCAAATGCTGATAAATCCATTTGGAAAGATATCAAAGAAAAGCTTGCTGGGTTTTGAGACCTTTGAAGAAAGAGAAATATCCTGCCAACCTGATGCTGAGATCTATCTTGTTCCACCATGTGGTGTGAATCATCAGGGTCCTCCACGGACCCCTTTCCTCCTCGGGGCATGGAGGGCAGCACTACCTTGCGGAAGAGAGGAATTTGGGGGCCAAAAGGACAGCGTAATTTGAGGAAAATTCAAAAGAAAAATTACTTGACAATGGAAGTTGTTACTGTGTCTAAAAATACCTCAGTGAGTCAGATTACTGAAAACGGCAAAGCTATGGAGCAAAACCATCGCCTCTTCTCAGCAGTCAGCTGGCTTCATTCACTAGCCTGGCATGTCTTTCCCCTTATGTTTTTAATATCATAAGAGCGGGGTTTTTTTTTAAGTCTACCGTAAGTTAATGTTTAATGGATTGCCCTGTAGAGTTCTTGGTGTTTACATGTTCTCCAACTAGCTAAATTTGTAGAGCAAATTAAAAGTCTGTAAGACCATGGCAAGTGAATTACAGATATTTGTTGCTCAGGAACTGTCGCCTTGTTCAGTCCCACACGCCCCCCCAAATAAACGGTTTCAATTACGTTTTCACCTTCCCCAGCAATATTAACATCTCTGGTGGTTGCTGGCCGGGGCTATTGCTCCTGAGTCCGCAGCCGTCACAGCTTTGTGCACGGACGCTTCCCGCGAATGTGCAACCTTGCGCGGTGCTGCGGTCCCGGCGTTTGCAGGGTAACCCATTAAACCAGGCTGGCTCAGGACCAGGCGCGCCAGAGGAGCATGGGAGAAGGCGAGGTGGAGACTACGGTGTTGTTGATACTTTTTTTACACTAATGAGGTGGGTGGGTGTGGCCCCTTTCTTCCACCGACCGAAATATAAACAGCCAGCGAGGGTTTTCCACTCCCCGACGGGCAAATTGCTGCCAAGCGAGCCGTTCCCAGCACCCCGCCATAGGGACTCGCTTGGTTTCTCCAGCTGTCACACATGGGCAACCTCACCCAGCTGGCCTAAGGGCCCCAGGACCTCTCTTTTCTTCAGACCCGGCCCAGGCGGGACCCTGGGCTCTGCCCTGCGCCCGCCCCGGGACCGTCCCGCAGGCAGCTCTTGGGGAAGCCACCAAATTCCTCAACACGCCGACGGGAGAGCAGGGCAGCCTGGAGATGCCGCCTTGCCCACGCACACGCTCTGTAAATCTGAATATTATCTGCTCTGCCTGACGTTTTGGGCTGGTTTTCCGCGTTGCCGAGGTCTCCCTGGTGACGTGACCCGAGGCAGCCGACGTCCCCATGAGGGGCTGTGCCTCTGCGGGAAGGGGCGAGCGAACCCTCGTCCCACCCCGCGCTTGGCAGCCGGGAAGCCAGCAGCCGTAGTGACTTGGCACAGCAGGACCTAAGGAAACAAAATGAATTTTTTAGGCTTGAAATCAGCAGAAAAAGGAAATAGGGCTCGTGTGGTCAATGGTAAAATTCCCACCAGTGCTGGAGGGACCAGGATCGGGCCCAGGCTGCACCCCTGTGCTTTCCCAGGCTCACGAGGATTTAAAATTCTGGATTTCAAACGATGGTTTATTTCTGGCTGACCTGTTTGGCTTGAACTGTTACATGTTTTTCAACTGTCGGGCTTATTTTTAATCTACTGCATCAGTACACAAACTCAACCGAGAACACATCATTACCAGCGCCGAGAGCCGTTCCTAACCCTCCATCGGCCGAGCGGTTTGAAGTCCCCCAAACCCTTCGCCGTCCCCCTGTGACACCCGGCTCCTCTCGGACCATTAGCGGGTTCTTCGCACTGTAACTACACCATGGGGAGGGACAGGGCGACAGCGAGGGCGTGTGGGGACAAGGCGCTCCCTCCCGAGCAACGTCCCCCGTGCAGATCTCACAGCGAACGTCCCCACCACGGGGGCAACTAGGGGGGAACCGCCGACGGTGTTGGGGGTTTTGGTCAAAGAAACTTCTCTCACACACACGTTTGGGTCAAGTTTTGTCATTTGATGTCAATAGTGGGCTGTGACATTCCTCCGTGTTGGTTTGTTCCCCCCCCCCGCTATTTGAAGAACAAGATTTTATCTTCCCTTCCCACCATACCGTGCCTATTTCGCTAAAACCTGCCTTTCGGGTCAGCACGCTGGTAAGAGATTAATTTTACACTGCAAGAAACACCAAGCAGAGTATTTCAAGCTTTGACATACGAGACGTCTGTTATAATATTGCAGTTTTTCTAAATTAAATATTAGGAAAAATTAAAGCCAATTGTGGTTCGTATTCGTATGGAAAATATTTCTGTTCAAAACAGTCCCTCCACGCTAAATGACTTAAGTAACTGAAAACACAATAAATATGCAGCAAGTTAAAAACCTAGATTATTCAGGTTTTAAGGCTTATAACCAAAAGTGGTTTAGTGTTTCATGCCTAATAATAGATTACTCCTATCACATTTCTAACCTTTATTTCTACCAGCTTTGAAGTCCAGCCATATAAAGGCTGTTTGTAGAACCACACGAAAGTTAAAGCAAATATTACTCAGAGTGATTCATATGAGCAAGAATTTGCAATGAAGGCAGAGGGTTTTTTGTGTCTGTATCAAAGGAAATGAAATGTTTGCAATATTTTCCAGTTGATAAATGCATTAAAACATTTTAGTTGTGTAGTACGAACATTGCTGACATAAACAGACTTTGACCTGAAACAGATTGTATTAAGCTCTGCGGGGGAGGCAGCATTAAAAGAAATAAAAATAAAATTAAAAAAAGACATTCCTAGATCTCAAAATCTGCCACAAGGTCACTGCAGTCCTTAATTAGCTGAATACATTAAGAGAAGGCTAGAACGCAGATTCTGTAAGGAGAGCAAATGTCTGTTTAATCCTCTGCTCTTTGCTTACAGATTACCCTTTCAGAACGAGGAACCTTACTTTCTTTTTAAATATCTGTTTACCTTTTTGAGCTTTGCATAGCAAAGCAGGGTTGGTTTTTTTTTTTTTTCCCCTGCTGTTGCAAAAGAAATTAATTTGTTGCCAGTTGCTATGCATTGGCAGGATTTCTGCATAAAGAATGTAAGCCATCTATCTTTGTATTCAAGATATAGTTAATCTGGCAGTTAAAATACTTCGGAAACATTTTGATGACTTATCTGGAAAAGTAGCTTTGCATTTTCAAAGAAAACTCAGAACTGTATTGCAAGGGGAAGATAAAAGATATATGAAGTGTTTGTTCCAAGCGATACTATTCATTTAAAGATCAGAATGTAACCCCACCCAAGCAATTATTGCGGAAAAACAAGACAAAAATCCTTATACAGCTTTCTGACACAGTCTTTATTTGGGAAACAAAATAACTATATTACAGTTATAGTCTAATGGATTGCGAGCTGTTTTATTAGAGTCAGCTGAATCCTGTTTAGCATAAAAAAGAACTCTGTTTGCTATCAAGAACACATTTACATTAATATGACTTTGACAAAGTAAAATAAAATCGCATTAAGATGATGTAAGTAGATAAGACAATGAAATCTCTGTGAGATAGTTTTGGCACACCAATTAGAGTCAAGTCCCTGCAGGAAAGAAACATATTTTTACACCGAGTATCCATGTGTTTTCAAGTTGTAGAGTGGCCAAAATTAATTCCATGCCTACAGTATTTCCAGCAAGGGAAAAAAGAAACTTTATTATTATTTTTATTTTTCCCTTGAAAAGGTAAAATTTCTGATAAACTACATTTTTATCTGCAATAATACAAACAAGTTTTGTTCTCCGCACTAGCCTGTAATCATCCCGATTATTGCAAGGGACTTTCCAATACAGAGCAGCTGAAAACAAGGTTTTAGATTACATGGTAATTTAGGAATGCATGAAAAGCCAAGCAGTCACCATAATAGAGCACTGCGTAAACTTCATGGATTTTACAGCAAAACATAACATATGTTTTGTGATTCATCCAAATGATTTTTTCAGTTTTTTTGGTCAAAAAGTATGCCGAGCCCTAGTATTCGTCCTATATTTAGGGAACCTCACTCGAAAAACGACGACGACACCACCGCCCCAGCTTTGATGCCTCTCCTTTTAGTTCGGTCATTAAAAGAACGGCAGTGATGGATGGCGATAATGCCGTGGATTTTATGAGTAATCAGGCCTTGGCAGCCACAATATTTCTTTTGTAGTGAAACTTTCATCTCCCTTTGGCCGTGCGTAAACTTCTGCTGCGTTTGGAGCGACGCATGGCGGAACGGCCGTTACCCAGCAGTCAGCGCTTTCATTTCACACCTGCCGGGGCGAAGCTTTCCGGCCTCGGACGCGCGCGGCTGGCGCGTAGCAGCCCTCTTGCATCACCACTGCGTCACCTCTGCGGGGGGCAGCGGGGATGGAGCGTGGGGCTGCGCGCCCAGCACCGCACCCCACACACCCCACTTCTTCACGGGTTTTTTTTGGTGAATTTGCTCCAGCAAACACCAGGTGTCCCCACTTAGCTGGGCTACAGCTTCAAAAAGGGGCCTGCCACCAAAAATACCCCTCCAAAAAATTAAAATTAAGGTCGTTCTTCCCATTGCTTCTAATCTGCCTGTTGCAAGGCTGAGTGCGTGAGGAAGGGAAGGTACATACGGGCCGATACGCTCCTAGCGAGGCCGTATGTTATTTTGTCGCTTGATATGCCTCTGTCAGGCAAGGCAGGACTTCCCAGAGTTTGAAATAATCCAAATTCAATTGCTTTAAAGCTGCTACAATATGCAAGCCCAGGCAGCCGGTTTAAATTAATGGAACATCAGATGTGCTCTGATCCTCTCAATTTCCTTGGGCAAGTGAAATTCTGCTGCGGTGGTAGCGGGAGGGGAAATACAGGGCTATCAGTAAAATAAATGTCAGCTTTTGTCTGCTGATAAAAAAATGCATACAGCAAAAAAAGACACAGTTTTTATTGCTCCATAATTAAAATGTATTTCTGTATGCAGTAAGGATTATCCTAGTGGTCTGGATGCGCGAACGCTGTGCAGTCCGATCCACGTGAACAGACATTCAATTACACCAAAATACAAAATTGCTTTTTATTTGGCGTTTCACGAATGCAGTTAAATATTTTGTTTGGGTGTAGATATTTATTTTTAATGCCTGCTGGCATGTTTATCAATAAAAACACTAGAATGCCAGCCTTGAAAGCCCAGTTCCAGGGCATGGATGGGATTTTGGCAAGCACTGGGGAAAAAGAAATAATAAATCTTCGTAGCAAGATGCCAGCCCACGCAAATGCACTTGGTTTGGGGTTTACTTAGAAAGCGTAAACATGCGTCGGGTTTGTCAAAAGGTTTGCAGACTTGAGAACCTTTTGATCAACTCTGGGCTGTGTTTTGAGGAAACTTGCACTGGAATATGGTTTTAAAGATGCAGTTCCGTAGCTTTGCTTTTGAAATACGAATAAGCCCCAAAATTCAAATCAAGGTTCTGAACCTTTGCACGAGCTTTTTACGGTGCGTGGTTTTTGCTGATCTGTGGGCCTTACCACCCAGGGCTATGTCCTGGCTGCAAGGGCCCACGTTTCATAAAGTCTTTTTTCCGAAACAAAAATACAATACGAGCTGTCAGAGTTAAATTGAGGACAAGGTATTTCTTTAATTCTGGTTTTTCAGTTATTTGCTTTATGTGAGGAGAGCCTGGCTTCTTCTGTGCTAACTGGGACTCACATTGCCAGACAGTATGTTTTAAGTTATTTTTAAAAATGCTGGGTTTTGAAGGCTCTTAAATCCTTTGATGTAAATGAAAATAAAATCATAGTCTGGAACCTAACAGAGACTTTTAATCTTGATCCTAAAAGCATGAATCATGCTACAGCATAGAGAAAAACTATTTTCTGTCCTCTGCACTCACCTTTACACACAATGATATTTGATATTTATAGGTGGCAATTAGAGATCTCAGGTAGTCCCAGTGCCTCGTGCCAAGCTCTGTACACAGTTACTACCTCACAGTCTACGGCTGAGATTTCTACAGCCTTGCTGGTTTTCTCATTTAAATATGACATTTCAAGCAAGCCTGATTAAACCAAAGCAAAGCAGAAGAAAAATGTCTCAAATTCCACGTGTGTAACGTTATGGCAACAAAATTTAGACCGATGACTGTCTTGGAGCAGGAAAACTAGTGGCAAGGTAGGGGTGTTGCAATAAAATTACAGAAAAACTTCTCCCACAGCCACCCTGGAAAACCCAGCCATCATCTTCTGCCAGAGCCGGGGCAGAGCCCAAGCCCAGCCCCAGCCCAGAGAGAAAGCCCGACTCGCCGGCTGCTCCCCTGGGTCTCAGCAGTGACTGCAGTCAGTGCGCGGACGCTGGATTTCAAACACTGGATGGAGAACAACCAGCTGAAATAACCCCCCTGGAGCAGGGGTCAGCGGCTGCCAGGATGCTCTCTCGGGATGGGTGCTCGGCAGGGGCAGCAGGTAAGAAACCCCATCGCCTCCTTCAGTGGTCCTCAAAACAAGGCAACAGTAAACTTGACCGAGGACGCACCCCTCAGCCCAAAGCGCTCCCCGAGATCCTCTGCCAAGCCAGCTGCCTGGCAGCTGCAAGGGTGCAGCGTGGCTGATGGCAGCCAGGTATGGTGGGGGCCTTCGTCCCAATGGCCATCCCGAGGGCTGCTGGGAAGCTGTACGCAGCCTTTGAGTGCCCCTCTCCACCAGCAGACACGTGCTGTGCTGGGAAGGGGTACCGGGCCCTTGAGGTGTGCCATGGATGTTGTCAGATGGGTTTTATTCTCCAGGATCCTGCCATGGTTTTTATCCCAGAAGAAGAGGCTGTGATCAGCAAGAAATGAATTCCAGCATTTGTTTACATCACGCAGCCTCCTCCTGGGGAGTCTGGTGACTGCTCAGGATGCTTTCAACAGTTACACCCGCCACCAGACCACGACAGAAGGAACAATCAAGATGGAAGTTCATCCTACCTATACGAACCAGGCGTTGAATCCCCATGCCTGAATCCTTCCGCAGTTAAAACTCTCCATTGCCCCCACTGGAGTTTTAGGGTGAAGAACTTCAAGATTTGTCCCTAAGTAAGAAGTACCAAATTAATATAACAGCGTGGTGGAGTTTCCATTTACTGCACACAACAGTCAAGATATTCAGACTTACAGCTCCCACTGCAATCATAATTCAGTTTCCTTGCTCATACATAATGTTTTTATCTACTCTAAATGGGGTTATCTTTAGTTCCTTAACAAGCCATATAATTCAGCTGTCACCGTTTCCATAAGAACAATACCTTGGAATTTCCTGCCTTTAATTTGGACTAACTCCTGTCTATAGCATCGCATTAACAATGTTTCCAACGTGTGTGGTGACTATGAAATCCATCATTTTGTACACGTTACGTATATATTTATAATGTTCAAGTACCGTTTGTAGAGGTAACGTCTCAAAGTAATGTAAGGATCTTGTCTTGATAAATCTCTAACAGCCCCAGCTGGGCTGCCTCCTCTCTTTTGCAGGCTCTGCAGCTGGGCTTTTCGCTGTGAGGGAAGTTCTCCTGCCCCAGCAGGCAGAGATGACAGATACGAACCTGCCCCAAGTCCTTACCCTACCATTTCTGCCGTGGGGACTTGTCCTGCTTCCTGGCCGCAGGAAGCTGGTGGTCCTCAGGACAGAAATGCCTCCGAGCACGCGCAGCAGCATCCCACCTGCTGCAGAAATGCGTTAGGGGAGCTCGCCCAGACACCCCATTGCGCCAAGCTGTGCCCAGTCCCCGAGTAGAGATCGTGGCTGCTGTCTCTGTTTCATAAGGAAACAAGGCAGGACACTCAGCAGTTGAGACCTGAGGCTTCCCAGTTAGCCATCCAGCAGCATATTGACAGATGGCTGTTTCTATTTTTGCCTCCCTTACTCCAGGACCATTCATTCTGTGCGCTCCTTTTAATTCCACAGAACCATGTGCCCCCAGCCTTGTCCGCATTTTCCTGAGTGCATCAGCTGGTCTAACAGGAGACGTTACCTTTCCCTAAAACACTGCTGAACAGCTTCACCGTTTGTTTTGCAGCATCACATGACATCCAGTTTGACTGTGCCTGTACTTGGCACTTCCCCTGAGCTTCAGGAGACCAACAGCTCTTCAGAGAAGAGCAACTATTAGCTCTCTCTTGCCCCAGAGTCCCCCCGTACGTACCTGCAAGCCAAGCTGGCAAGGAGGGGCATCAGGAAACAGCAAAAGGCAACAAATGCTCAGCACGAGGCAATTTGTATCAACATAAACTCAAGCGAGGCAGCATCACATGTAGACACGATAAACCTCCCTTTCTATGGTTCCTCCCTCAGAAGCACAGGTACTGAATTCAGTATATGGTAGGGCCAAAACACAGGCGTAGGCTGAGCAGCTCAGGAGTGACCTGTTGCTTCATCCCTCGTCCCCTGACTCCATAGCCTCCCCTCATCCCAAAGGTTTTCTAAAACCTTAACTGTATTTTCAAATTAAGCATGCCCTAATTTGCAGAATAAAGGGAACTGGAGGTGGAAAACAAGGCCCACAAAAGGCTGGGGTCGGTGACCTCCAGCTTAGCTCTGGGGACACCAAACTGCAAGCTGCCCTCCATGGAAAGGCAAAAAAGGGCAGGAGCCCGGCCAAGGGGCTCGGGGCTACCTGAGCAGGCCCAGCCACCACACACACGGTTATAAATCCACTTGCCATTTCTGGAAGGACCTCAAACTGGAGCCCACTGCTGTTACCCTGCTTACAGGGAATGGCTCTCATCCGTTTATCTCCTGTTCACTTGTGATCGATGGCCCTGTAGAAAAACTGCATCAATAATGAATAAGTAGCAAATTACATGCTCTATCTTGCCAGTCCTGGCTATGACGAAGACCGTCAGCTGGTACAAATTACTTCACCTTGGTCATGTTGATTTTTACCAGCTGGGAATTTGGCCCAAGTATCATTTGGTTCATGAAGGAAATAAACCATATAGCATCATTTCTGAGTTGACAACGCAGGTAGATCGCAATTTCCACAAAATCTGGCTGGAGGAAGGGTAAGGCTCTTTGCATTGACCAGGTGGTACAAGCACAATTTACCAAGCGTAGAAAAAATATCCAGCCGCAGAGAGGCTGCTGCTGGCTTGGCTGGGGCTCTGGCACCAAACCTCTGCACGAACCCGAGCTTTCTAAAGAGTCGACGAGCAGATGTGAAAGCCCATCCAGGGCTGAGCAGGCAGTGCCAGTGACACAGCAGACACATATGTTTCTAGGAATGCTGAGGGACAGCCTGGCACTCTAGCAGTGCTGGAAGCTGCACTGGACACGCAGCCACAGCTAGCATTAGGGTTTTGCTGCTTTGGCACCTCTTCCTAATTTACTTAATTTCTATTTATACCTTCCTGTTTCTGTTTTGAGCATTTATCAGATGCTGACATGTTCTGTGCAGAGCCAAAGTGTGGAAGGAGTTTTTGGAAAGAAGTCATTTAAGGGGAGCCAAAAAAATCACTGGGAAGGGCCGCTCCCAAGCAAGGAGGGTCCACTGTAACTGTGGAAAGGGCAATTGGGTCAGTTTCCCCCAGGTCTAGACCAGTGCTCTCCTGCATGGGGAGGCAGGTCCCCGAGGGTCGGTGGGACATACTGGAGGTCTGTGAAGGCTAATGAGGAAAAAACTAACCTTGTTGACAGCAGCTTGCCACACCTGGGTCTGAACCACCATTGGAAAATGGAGGTAGAGGTCTGCAAATCCAGATAGGTTGAAAATCACAGCAGAAGCATGTCCCAGCTCTGTCTCTGGGGTAGCTAGTAATCGTGTCCAACTGACGACTGCTTCTGAAATAAACTGCTCAGTTATTGTGATCGTACTGCACAGCATAGGCAGAGGGTGGGGGGTAGCACTTTCTTTCCTTTGCCTCCACCTGTGACCCAGTGACATGCTTGTCATGGCTTGGCTGGAGGACATGTGGAGCTCCTGAGAAACAGCGTCTAGGGAAAAGCTGTACATGCCGTGTCTGAACAGCGCTGATTGACAGTTTCGGTGGTTAAAACTCTGAGAGCTGAAATACAAGTAGCAGATGAGAAGAACACAGCTGTTGATGTTGACATGTTGCTGGCCTTACGGAATGATGATAAACAGCTGGAAATGCACGTGATGCACTGGGGAACAGGGATGGAGCGAAGAATTTCAGGCTCGCTGGAATATCACAAACGTAAAAGCGATCAACTGAGGACACTGAATTCCTCCTTTGCAAATCATTTGTAGATCTTTTACTGCTTCATACTACGGTGGGCTTCAGTCTCCTGGCTTCAGGAAGATGCCACATGGCAAGGCTGCAAGTCTTCCAGGCTGGCCAGGCCTGCACAGCCATCCTCAAAACCTCCCAATACAGCAAAAACATTTAAGGTGGATGAATATCTTCAGACAGAAGAAAAGAGAAACCCTGTTTCTCTGTGGATGACTGAGAAGATGTAGAATGGGTTCAGCAGAATATGTCCTTCTTGGAGGAGCTTTTTTTTTTCCTTCCCTCCCCCCGAAGCAATTACACCGTTAGCAAGTCCTCTGTGCAGAGCAGTCCCAGACTTGAGCACACACTGCTCCCTACTCGTCCAAGGCCAGGTGTGGCACTGACAGCTGAAGGACTTCTCTTCAAGCCATGCCCCAGGGGGACCGGCTTCTGAAGCATCGAAAGCCCTGTCTAGAGCTACCTTAAAACTGAGGAGCTTATCTCTGTATTTAAGTGGCGGTTTGGTGTTGTACTCTGCCATAAGCTTTAATTGTTGCTGTTCTGAAGAAAGCCTTTGTTCAGTACAACTGCCTACTTCACGATGACATCATCCAAGACTGTGGAAAAAAGCACAGCCTGGAGTAGTCAGGCATGTGATGATGTATAAATAGCACTGACAGAACAATATTATAAACTCTATTAGTACAGCTGAGATAAAAATAGCAAGCTGCTGATTCATCTAAGAGATCGGCTAGAGGGATGGCATGAGGTTCAGCTACAATAAACCTTCTCAGCTAAAATCCTGTTACTTCACCATGAATCAGCTGCTCGGATCTTTCATTCTTTTCAGAAAAGCATCTGTCTCTTCCTGCTTCAGTCCTCCATTACCGAACACATGGAATGTAGGGCCTGATTGTATTTCTGCTTCCCTAATGCTGAAATACGTTGCAGTCAGAGAGTTCTCTAAGGCTTTATACACACTTGTAGGAAAAGCAGAAGCATTCCTAAAACAGCTTGCCAAGTGCCTGGTCATGGCAAGGTTTATGTTATTGTTCACAGCTATGTTTCTACTTTGCCTGCCTTTAGAAAAACAAACAAGGGACCATTGTTTCGATAAACCTGGAAATGCCGCACCATACTTGCAACACCTCTGAATCTGTAATGACTAGGTCATTTTATGGCTCTCAGTAAGATACATGCATAGTCAAGCACACATCCGCATAGAGTGCACTTCTCAAACCTTTCAGACAGACAAAATGAAACCTCACATGCCAAGTCTAGAAATACAGGAATTAAAGGGAAAAAAAGAAGCCAAGAGACAGGTGACTTGCTGCTTGGAACACATCAGCAGCGATTACAGCGTCTCACATGGCCCACAACTCCTTCTCCTGTTTAACTTTTTAAGTATCTGGACCGTACAACCAGCCACCTTGATGCTGTGCCCCCTCTTCACAGGAAGATCCTGAAGGAAAGTACCTGGACTACAGCACCAGAAACTAGTGCTAGAGCTACAAATTCAGGGGCAGCTGCTCTTGGGATGTAGAGACTCGCACTGCAGCTTGTCTGCTTCCAGAGCACGTGTCACAGTGACAACAACCTGCCCAGTGCAGGATGCTGACTGGCCCCAGCCACAGATAAACAGGCAGCTCCAGGAATCCCCCTCGTGTGGTAAATTCTCATCCACAACATGGCTACCATATTTTTAGACATAACTAAAAGAGGTCTTCAATGTTTAACTTTCAGTTTTTAACACTACAGCCATATGGCAAAAAGAACCACAGATAATAAGTGGTAACTTGTAAATAGGAAGATTATGAGGTTTCTCTCCCTTCACGTTGGGCAAGCTCCTCTGCAATCAGCACAACACTGCTCAGTGCAGTGTCTTGGGCTAATGAGCAGAGCGAGGACACTCGCAGCCTGCTCCTTCACCTCCTGCGTGACTGCCTCTCCCCCACAAAGCCTCCTATTGCTTGTGCATCAGCTTGTGATCATTACAGAACGATGACAAAATCTCTAGGAGTACAGATGATGACAGGTCACCCTCTACTTGTGAACACCTTCCCCCTGGATCTCCATGGGCAGTGGCTGACACAAATAAGCTTTCCTCAAATCAATGCAATTGCTTCGCAATTTATCACCCATGATTCCACGCACTAGTAACCTATGAAGTTTCTGTGTGCCAGCAACTTAAGCCCACCTCTGTTCCTCAACAGCATGACCTTACACTGCAGTCATCTCCCACGTGAGCGCCAGCTGCAGGGACATGGACATTCCAGCCCCGTTAGGGCAGCTTGCTTTGTGCAAGTAGAGCTCTTTATCTACCAACTGTGTCTTGGTTTGCATCAAAGCTAAGTTGCTTGCTTAAAATGAGCAAGGCTTTTACAATTACGGAACTTTATATTAATTTTTAAAATTTGCAGATGTTGTAATCTGTACATACGGGAATAGAGCCAAATCTTACGATGACAGAAAAAAGTTATATTGGTTGGGTTTTAAATGTAAGGAAGCAGAAAAAAGAAAAACCTCGCCCTACCACTATCAAGGCATTACACGCATCTGGTTTTGCACACATCTCTTCGTTAGCGGCTTTGCATTTCTGACAGGGAGCTAATCAGCTAATGTTTTTATGAGTGCAAAACCAGCAAAATAGCATGGGGGGAATGACAACAAAAAGCTCTTATTTGCTTTTGATATATTTTTATACTCACTGAATCCTTCTTGCTATGCCCGGACAAGACCTTTGCTGCACATGAGTTTTGGAGAGCAGTGCCAGCAGCGATCCTACACATCTGCTGCTCATGTCAACACCCTCCTCCGGGGCGAGCCACGCTGGGAGAGAGCCCTTTGGGATGCCGCTGTGCCGCTGCACTGCATCGCAAAGAATTTGCAGCTCTAGCATTATTTCGGCTGAGGTTGCTGGTCGATCAACACACTGAGGTGCTTTGCAGAGAGCACTGAAGTGACGCTCAGTGATCTACACAAGCGACATATGTTTTATATTACCAACATCTCCTTTGTATTCCAATTACACATCAGTAATGGTAGAACCTACTGATGTTAAGACCAGCTTCAGCTTTGAAGCCTGGGCAATAACAAAATAACCTGCTATTTGTTTATGTTAGTAATAAAATCTACCGGCAACTATGGTTTGATCACGGCCTTAACAAGAAGTCTAGCCAAAGGAAACCTTCTCAATAAATAGGAGATGAAGGAAGCGGATTGTTTGTCTGTGGATTTTCTAAATCTAGTCCAAGAAGCTGATGGTTATGCTTTAAGTCTTAAATTATTATGGACCCCAGCTTTCCAAAAGATTACTTGGAGAACAAAGAGAGCTTGTAGCATTCGCCTCTTCCTAGGATAAAGGTTTTGAGAGATGGAGCAGAGCCAAACACTGCAATTGCTCTTTTCCTGAATCCATCAGAAGCAGCCAAGGAGCGAAGGTGGACGCACTGCCCCAGCACGGCAGGCTCTCCTAATCGCTGTCTTCCCTGGGCATCCCGCCCTGCTTCTCCTCCTGTGCTGCCTCTATTCCTTCTGCAACACGCTCAGCCGTACGGATTATCCTGTGCCTTGGGGCTGGGACAATGGGCGCCCTTGTCTTGCACTATGAAGCCATCTGGGGGACTGCAGCTTTATGTACATAGTCACCAGACAGTTTATTGAATTTTTTACATATATATATATATAAACATAGCAATGGTACTACAACTAGAGGAATGCTACATTGGAACAGATCAAGTGTACCTTTTGTATGTAATCATTCCTTATGCACTAGTCTTGGATTTCTGAGGTAGAAAAAAGCTGCTTTACAGAGCACACCTAAGCAGGCAGTTTAAATTTTTGGCATCTCTTCCCCAATGTCTCCGCCACTGGTGAACGTGTGAATGTAATGTTGGCTCACCGCAGCCTGGCTCGGTGGATTTGACCACAGAGCATTCCGATAACACTGTAGACTCACATGTGAGTAAGACTTCTAATATAGTCACACAATTTATTCCCATTTCCAGCTTAATGGAGCCTTTCTGATTATTTTCACAGCATTGTATAAGGGGTTTTTCCCCTGCTGCACAAAAGAGAAAAGCTCCTAACGTGTTCCTGAAACGCCTTGTGAAGTTAATGTGACTTATTCTCTGTCATCAAGAGAATGATACTGGAATGAATGAAAGTCAATATTTTTTCTCAAAGTTTCTTAATATTCAGTCCTCGTACGGTGTAAGGGAGCAAACTCTCAATTACACAAAGGCAAATACAGAGAAATCTGTCAAAGTCAATAGAGTTATTCTGGACACCTGAGTAATTCGTCCCTTGGTATGATTCAGTCTCCAAAATCCACTCTCAATGTCCATGACGACTGTTTGCTATTCACTTACATTTTTAGCTCTGTTATAATTCTAATTTTTTCCATGTTTCACAAATAGCTGGATCCAGTTTCTTTCAGATGATGCTGTTTCCCCAAGTTGGCTTCCCTATGAATAACCTCCATCATCACTATGCTACTTTTGCTCAAATGTTTCATTTTTAACAATAAACATCTATCCCAGATGCCTTATTTTCAGCTTCATTAAATGTTTTACTAGTTCATCTCGAGTCACGTCAATATTTACCTTGGACATGGTTCCGAATCCTTTAGTTTCTAATACCGGAATTCTCCAGACAAGCTTTTTGTTCCTGGCTTGACTTCTCCAAGCCACAGCTTAAAACTTTTTTTGACATACTAAATAAGATGCAAATTCACCCGACTATTTGCTTTGCCGCGAGCTGCCAGCTACGACTATTCCAAACAGCTCTGATCTGGTTCACTTCGATTTCTAGGCACACATGGGTCCCAAAGCTGTACCCAGTTACTGTGACGTAATTTAAAAGCCATTTAATCACAGCAGTCAGCAGAAATCAGATATCAAACTTTCGGGCATGGTATCACAAAAGACCCTTTCTACTGACCTTTTGCATCCCAGAGAAAGGGTGGCAGGAAACCAGGAGGGGTGGCCAGCCCCGGCACCTTTGCCTCGGTCCTCACTGCGCAAACTGGGATCCTTCTCTGAGAGATGGGACTGCATTTCTTCGCTCCAGCTCTCTCCCCTGCTCCTGAGCAGCAGGACTGATTTGTGCTGAACCGTGCGCAGCATGAAGGTCATTGTGCTGCTTCTTGTACTCACCGACGCACCGAGCAGGTCAGAAGAAACCTTGTAAAATAGCCAGCAGCAGCAGGATGCCACGTCCACCAGACAGGAGGGCAGCAGCAGCGTGGAAGTAAGTTCTCCGGTAAGATCAATAACACAGGTAATGGTAGCAACAAGGAGAGAGGAGGGGTGGTGCTGAGGGTCATACTGGAGCAATCCAGAGCCTAGGAGGATGTACAGGAGAGTGGAACCCGTTCTGCCCCTTCGGCAGCTGCGTAAGAGCAACCTCCAGCTTTGGCAAGAGGCTGGCAACAAGGGGTGTACAGCAACGACAAGATGTGTAAAGGAAAGCAGCTGTGGGCATGGGGAGGAGCAGCACAGGTGTTGGGGGGACGGCATTTTAGGGGAGGTAATGGACAGCCAGTCTGTCTGCGCGGGACCCGGGCGCAAGGGATACCTGGAATAGCTCAGCGCGCTCATCCCCAGGCAGTCCTGAGCTGTCACCCGCAGAGCCATCCAGAACCTGGCTGCTCCTTACTGCTGTCAGCACGCTTACTTGGGAAAAGTTGTACCTAAACGCGTACAAGACAACGGTGGACAAAAGTTTGAGAAGTGGAATTTTCCCAATGATTTTCTCCGTCTTTACACTGAGTTTACTTCAGGTCCTTTATCAAAGCAGTAGCACAAAAAAAGTAGCGTGAGGTTTGATATATTTATATTTTATATTCATGTACGGCACTGGAATAAAACATTTTGAATTTTATATTGGATATGTAAAAGCAAAGGTGTCAAGCAGGGAAAGTGCTTTGAAAATAACAAAGGACTTTATGTGGGATTGTTTGAGGTCATTTTATCTGTTGTTCCTGACAGTATTTAAATACCTCCTTTTAGTTTGAAATGCCTTTGGCTGTCACTCTCTGAAATCAGTGGTGGAGACCAGCAGGGCAGCTGGGCATGCACCACCAGGGGATACACGAGGAAAGCAGCAGATTTTCGGAGATCTCCAAAGTGAATATTATACCCGTGCCATCAACCCATGTTTTTCAAGGGCTGTCAATGCAGCCTAGAGAAGCCGTCAGCCACGTTCTTGTGAAAGGGGAGACAATTTCACATCATGCCAACTTCCCTGAGCAAGTTACTCGTAGGAGCAGGTCAAGGAGATGGCTTCAGATCTCAACCCAGCTGTGCAACAGTTGTAAGCAGAAATCCAGGGTATTAAGCTGAGCTCACAGTGCAACGATTTCAGTGATTGCCACACATGCAGATACGCTGGGCTGGTTTTGAAATACCTTGCTTGGGTGCTTTAGTGATAGCAGCAGAAGCAGATAATTTCTGTAGTTAGCCCACGTGCCATTGCTAACATCCCAGAAAGAGAACATCTGCACAGTGTAATGAATCTAATATTCTGTGCGCCCTAGACCACATTATAGCTTACAGACTGTTCCCCCTGTGCTTTGGCTGTACTGCCAAGAGGACAACTTTTATTTTTTTTTGTGAAAGAACTTGCTCACCTCTAAGGCGGTCATTTTCCTGTTTTGGTCTAAGACAGAATCAGAAAGAGAAATGAGTCTGAAACTGGGATATTCAAATTCCTTTCTCTGCCCTATGCCCCCCTACAGATATACTCCAGCGAAAAAAAAGCAGCTTCGTACTGGAAGGGAGATGAGACAGGATGAGGGACCAGTGTCTCCCACACACACATGCAGCCAGAAGATAAAAGGGAATCATTGAATACTAGACTAAATGCAAGTTTCATGTAAATGATCACTTACAGAGACCTAATAAATGATTCTGTGCAATGCATTGTCAGAGATTTTTCTCTGCCATTTTTGTTTTGCATGTGTATTTAGGAGTTTTTTCCCCTTGGAGGATAACATTCAGGTTTTAAAACTTATATTAATCTGTCACTATATTCATCTGTCACTCTGTGAAAGGGCTTCTTTTTTTAATACAGTGTTTTTCTTTTTAATGTGTTGCCTTATCAGAATGGAGTATTTAGGATAAGCCCTTTCAACAGAAGAACTGCATAGGATGGGATGATGTGTAGGAAAGCTGCTTTCTATATAGTGCGACCTCTGTTGACCCAAACAACTACTTAGAGTTTTAGAGGTTTTGTATTTGCCCTGGCTGGGGACTGGCAAGGGTCTTCGCTTCAAATCTTTCAGCTCCCACTGACCGTCTTCATCTCAGGAGCAAAGGAGGGCTCAACCAGGGACAGAGGCTTTGCTGACAGATCCCCAACACTTCTTTCAGGCAAGAATGCTGGCCCAAAAGTTCTCAGGGTGGTTGGGTTTTTTTTTGGTTTTGGTTTGATTTTTTGGGTTTTTTTCCCCATTGGCTCAGGGGTGCTACTCTAAAGAAATTACAGATTGCTCCCTTCAGAGCAGAGGTCTTTGCCGGGTGCCATCAGATGTCCTCCCCTGCCCTGCTCTCCATCCCACCTTCCATCTAGAGGTTACCCTGGGCTGCAAGCTGCACCTTACTTACCCTTATCTCCTCATCTGGTGCAGTTGTGAAAAGCCCTCTGTGAGATTCAGTCTTTGTGTTCACCAAGGCACAGTGACCAGCTGTGTCCTTCCACCTCTGCTCGGGATATGGACAAAGAAGGAACAATATAGTCAGGCACTGCAAAAAACAAAGATTGCAGAGGATGCCCATCAAATCCTCAGGTTGCATGTTGTTGCTGTCCCAGATAGCCACCTGGGCTAACTGCTTGCCCGGAGTTTCACTCAAGTCAGTAAATCTGAGCCCCTGTGGCCCCAGAGGACACCTTTCTCTCACTCTGTGCTGTCCTGATACTTCTTATTCTGACCTTGCTCTACCCTGTGTCCTAACTAAAAATGGCATCAGATTACTGTGCCATGATCAATCAGTGTGTTCACTTCCTCTCATTCACTCTTTGCCTGCATACCTCAATTATTCTTTCCCTCAATTGTTTTTTTCTTCCCATCAAAATACCTGGAAGCATTCCAATAACTTTTTCCTGCTACTAAATATAAGCATTTTATTTGCTAACGTCCACTTGAATTTGATCTTGAACAGCATGATGGCTTTACACATAATATTTCACATAGGGCCCGCGATTTCAGTGCCTATTTCAAGCTAGAGATGCGCTAGCCCCACCTGTTTGAGTTCTGCTTTCTCCTCAGCTCTGGGAATTTCTGTTTCACTTGTCTTCACTCCCACCAGCTGTCCTGTGTTTGGCCATACAATTGCTTTCCTCCTGGAACAGAGGGGAGAGCCACTCTGTCTGCAGGTCACACCTAGATTATCTTTAATCACTAGGCGGCTTTGCTGATCGCAGTCTCATTTCTTCTTTCAGAACAAGGGAAAAACTCTCCACGAAAACACAGGGGGTGCGAGGATGCTTCTGAATTAGTCACTGAAAAAAGGTCCAAGGCTCAATTCTTATTATCAGTCTCTCCAGTGGAAACACAGAGTGATTCCAGTAAAATCAGTGGAGCTGAGATCCAGATCAAGATAGAGGTTTTGGAATATGTTGCTCTGAGGGTTTTTTTTTTATTGAACATATCTCATCTCCTGCTTTATGAGTTATTTTGAAGGTTTACTGTATCTGAGAAAGTAGAGTAGGAGTTCAGATCATGAACTTTGATTGCTCATGGTTTATTCAATATTTTTAATAAAGTTTGAAAAGGTTCCCTTCCATCAAAGAATGTCCCCTTTGATTAATCAATTGAATTTGATATTTTCTCCATGGAGAATACAAAGCAGTATACCCCTTTGCCAGTTGTTTGCAGGCAGCTTCACAGCACACAATAGAAGAAATATCTTCTAAGTAAAAGAGCTGTGATCACAAATGTTAATAAACCACTTAATAGCATAGCATCTTTTTCTTCCTTTAAAAAGCGCACCATAAGCACATATCAAGCCAGTTTTAATATAATCTGCATACTTTCCAAATAACATATTCAGGGAAACAGAGTCATCTTGAATGGCCTTCTTCACATTTACATCTGTAACAGCTGCAGTAGCTGCTCTGTCGGGCTTGATTTTACTCAGTGTTGCAGGATCAACATAAAATCTAGGCTGAAAATTAAAGGGACTAAATGTCCCCTGGACAGTCAAGAAAATGGTTTTGGTCCAAGAGTATTTCTGGCCACAACTCACTTTCAAAAGCAGCTTTGTCATTTGTGCCTGGCCTAGTCCCAGTAAGTGCTATTATGATTTGTTACGTTTTCTATAGAACCAGGAGACCATTTATTCACCCCATGGTATTGTATTGAGCTTCAATTATGTAATAGTCATTATTCTGCTGAATATCCAAAGCTTTGTAAGAAAGTTTTAGTTCTGGAAAGAAATGTACAAGGTTCTCAAATGATTTCGAGGAAGATCAAACTCCTTCTTTTTTGCTAGTTGAAAGAGGAAAGGTCCCTTCTTGATATAAATCATGAATAATTTGAATAGACTTTTTTTCTAAAGAAAAACTCCTTTTTCTTTGAAAGCCATCGATAGCTTGGGAATTCAAGTAGAAAAGAATAAAAGAAGAAATAATAGTTTCTTCCTAGAAGAGAACGTGATAGGTATGCTTCCAAATTAGCGGGATTTTAATTTCATTATAACTGAGGAGTGTGTGTGCATGTGATTTGCCTGCTTATAAGCGAGGAATGAGCGTCTCTCCCACACATAGCCGGGGGGGGGAGGGGGGCCCTCAGTGCAGTTTTTGTGGCTGACCTAAGTCGAGGGTCTGCCCCACCGTCCTGTTTGCTTGTTTAGCTGCCCATTAAGGTTCAGCAACACAAACTGGATATCACTCAAATGCCAATGGGTTTCCATTTCCAGCTGGTCTGAGCCATCCACATCTCCCAGACTTGTTAACAAATTAACTACCTTAAAATAACTAGTTAACCAGTTACCGTCCCTTAGTGTTTCTTTAAAAAAAAACCAAACCCAAACCATAGATTTGAAAAAGCACTGACATCAAAATAAAAATTGATCAGCTCCAAGCAATTTTGCCCTTTGCAAGCCATTTTACATGACTGAAGGCTTCAGCTTCCAGCTCTCAGAGGCTTCGCCACTTCTCAGTCACCTGTGAATTTTTCCCTGCTCTCTGTCAACAGCCAGACACCACAGTGCCTGTAAACACCAGCCGCCAGGTAAAAGTCCATCCAGCTGTTGCCTCTGATTTTTATTGTTTATAAAACTAGTAACAAATACACCACACACAGAATGCACATACAACGTATACACGCAACAGCTGCTCTGCCTCGGAGTAGCAAACCCAGTTACTCCTAGGTGTTCTCAGGAAATGCAAAAGCAACGTTCCCAAGGCTGACAGATTTCAGAAATGATCTTTCTTTAATGTATGCTCAGTTTAACTGGCATTTTAGTAAAATGACTCGAGCTTTATGCCAGTTGAAGAGAAAGTTGAAAGTAAATCAACAAGATTTTCTTCAGATAGTCTTCAGTATCTCAAAAATTCACAACCAATGGAAATTTTTTACCAAGGTTGCACCCCCATTACAAAACCAACCAGTTCAAGCACCGCTGCTACAACTCGACGTGACTACAGCCATTGCCCAGCAAGCATATGTATGCTTGCATGTATGCTTTGCCCTCTGTGAGGGCAAGCAAGAATAAAGCATGTGATAACATACTTTGACCACAAACATGTCATCACCTGCTTATTTTTGCAGTATAAATGAGTTACACATGGTTCAGATGCATTTGCATTTCATTCACTAATTCCACTCAGAGCAGCATTTAAGGGTCCTTATTTTTCACCGTAAGAGGAAAGAAGTCGAATACCTGGTTTATCTTAAAAAATGTGAATTGGAGTAAACTGCATTGGCAAGTTGCATGTTTACCGGATCAAGCGAAATACGGCATCAAGCCAGAATCTGATCTTGTTTGCCACTATGTAAACGATGAGTAAGTCTGCTAGGGTCAACAGAGCAGCAGCGGAGTCACATGAGTCACCGCGCACTGTTCTTTGGAAAGATTTCTCCACGACTAAATATACTATTGCAGTCGCTTTAGGAAAAGCTCTGCGTCAAGTTCTAATAAATGCTGGCAGTGATGCTGATCTCTGAGCAGTTGTGAAGCCAAAAGGATGAACAGGAATTAACAAGTGGCCTTAAAAACCCATTGAAGAGAATGGAAGTTTTGTCCACACGAGAACTAAAGAATCAGAACTTTGGTAATGAAAACCATGACCTAATTTTTCTGCCGCCCACATTTAGCCACCTTTCAAATGGGACTGGGGAAAAAAAAAAGTAGAGAAGGAAACAGAATTTTCTTCAGGATCAAAGTGGAGAAAATACCACTAAACTCAACAGACTAAGTTTGCACAAGTTACCACTCAACTACGTGACAACACGGAGTTTGTTTCACTGTAATTTTAACGAGGGTCGTTCCAATAAATGATGTCTTGCTCCTCTCAGGGGAATGCATCAAGCAACCCGACTGTTATCAGTGAACAGGAACAGCCGCAGCGACGGAAGCCAACCCAACACCCCATCCCCACGACCCAGCACGGTGGTAATTCCAATAAATACCCTTTATATCTCACTCTGATACACACAGTGCTGAATCCAGAAAAATGAGAGCTCAGTAAACCATAAAAGAGATGTCCTTTGGTCTTGTCTTTTTTCAGTGGCGTCATAATTTAGTGCTATTACAACAATAGTTTTAGGTAACTAAAATTGCTTATTAAATGTAGGTTTGCATTCTCTATCCACAAAGTACTGAATTAGAAGAGATTTCATAATTCCTTATGAATTTCTCTCCTACCTAGTCTTTCCACTGGAAGCCTGATTAAATGAGTATTATTTCTTCTTAAGTGGTTTTACAGGTCATTTATCTTAGATTTATGAGTATCAACCTACTTTAGAAGGTATTAGATAGCTTTAACGTTTGACACGTATTCTCTAAATCATTTACAGTGCTCTCCATTTGCACTAGACGATCAGTAATCTTCTCAATATTAGATTTTATTGACAATGCACCATACAGAGTTCTTATTATATGGTAATGATTTAAGATAGGTACGAGATTGGAAACTAATAAATCCAAAAGCTCATTTTTGATTGTTGACATAGAGCTGAGGAATAATGTGCATCCATCTAAATCACTCTGTTTCTCAAGAATGTAACAGACATACACGCTTAACCTGCTAGAAGCACAGTGCAGAGATGTGCAAACAGATCCTAATTCCTGCTTCAAGACTGACTGGCTCACACATAAAGCTCTGTATTTGCTCAGAGAAAACGACCAGTGGATGCGATCTCAATCCCATCGTGTGGAGGTAAATACGCCTATTGAGATCAAGAAGCATTCTGCTTGAGTAGGGAGTTGGTAAGACTGAGATTAAGGGCTTAAAAATGAACCCTGTAATTTTTATTTGGGAGACGATATCGAAAGCTGTCATATATAACAAAGACATACCTTCATGCAGCCCTACACAATAATAATTTCACAGAAATACTGGCATTGATAGTAACTGAATTGAATTGATTAGACTACTTCAATAGATCAGCCCCCGTATCTACATTACTCACAGAAAATTGGAGTAGAAGAAAAAAAATTAAAGCAAGAGCCTTCAGTAACAAATGAAAATCTCTCCACTGAGTTCCACAGAATTAAAGTCTCATCTGCAACTCTGTAATCCAAAGGTATGTCTTTGAAATGCAGTCAAGAGATCTCTATCAGTCCTGCTTTCATAGCACGTCATTGGAAATGGTTTCTGGGCCATCGGAGCCGCGTGAACTGGTAATATGTTAAATTGAAATGTGACATTTCAAAAAAAGGCTGGAATGATCTCAGAACAAAACCAGTACAAAATATGAATTCTACTTTTATCCCAACAGACACCTGGTAAGAAACTCCAGTGAAAAATTGGTGTTAGTGGCAAAATCATCCTGTGACAATTACACACACGACTGTAATTGTGAGTATCAGGGAAGTACAGTAAAGAGGTGGCTTTCTCTCACCTTGCTCATTCAGAAAACAAACAATCCTCAAATCCTTACTCAGGCTAGAGGCTTGGCAGGCTCACTCAGCTGTCTACACGTGATTTAGTAGCAGAGGAACCAGTGCCACTAATTGCTGAGAACTCCAAACTCCAATCAAAATAGAACACCTTGTTCAAAGCAACACAATAAGCATCACTGTTACCTTGTCTTACTTTCGTAAAGCCAGGCACAGATATGCTGGAGGAAGGAGGAGGGGGGACGAATAAAAAAAAAAAAAAAGATTCTTCCCCACATTAGCACTCCCCAGCGCTGTACGTATGCTTCTGGCCTTGACGCGAGGGAGCGCCTACAGACCTCCAACCTAATAGCGCATTAGCAGGCGATTTACTAACACATTGTGAAATAGCAGAAATATCACAAGTTCCATTTTTCTTATTAATAGAGCTAACTGCATTCTGCAATATGGTATCTACATTTTTGTAAGCTTGTTTCATTCCCTCAGTTCCTAAATCAGCAAAATTTAGCAATCTTCAACATTTCTCAGTGATGAGTGAAATTTTTTTTACTACTGTGAAGAAGGGAGGAGGTCAAGAAGGCTTGGGAAAATTTGTTATTATGATCTGTAATATGAATTTGGCAGAAAAGAAATGGAGAACATTTCTTTGGAAAACAATCAAAGGGCAAAGTTTTCCTCTTGGAGCTGCATGGTAATTCATGACTTACGTGCTCCAAAGAAGTTTGCTGCTCTGGTGATTAGGATAGCAAAATGTTCGCTGCCTGCCTGACAGACCAAAAATGGTCATTTTTCCTCCCTTTGTCAGTATCTTTCTGTCCAGGCAGGGCCACGTGTGTGTCTCTCAGCGCACAGATAAAGAGTGACTGATGCATCTCTGCTCAGGAAGATTATAATCTAAGTTAGAAACGACACAATAAGAAATGACAAGAAGTAATAGGGCAAGAAGCAGAAATTTCGGCTTGTTCTCGCAGAGGACGACACATGCTTTCTCTGAGCTGGATCTCAGCTGCTGCTGGTGTACATGAAAAGTCAGTGTCTTCGTGGTTAACCACTTACGACACCTCAACACACACAAGCGACCAATAAAACCGAGGACCTTGAGAGCCTCCGAGATGAGTAATCTTAAGCCTCTTTGGCCGTTCCAGCTGGGGTTAATCAACAACACAAAATTAAAGTGTGGAACTTATTGCCGTCATGTAGTGTGGTGGCCAGGAGTAAAACTGAGTTCAGACAAGGACTAGACAAATTCACGGAGGAGATGTCCTTTGATTTCAAACTGCTGTTGGGTCTGGGTGCGTACTTTGGCTCCACGAGTTTCTAAAGGTCCGGTCAACGGAAGGGTGTGCCTTCACGTGGTGGATCACTCTCAGGTTGCCCGTTCCAATACACTTCCCTACGTATCTCCCATAGCCAACGCCAAAGGACGGACACTGGGACACTTGGATCCTGCTCTGTCCAGACATTTCTTACTCTATAACGAACACAATCACAAAAATAGACTGCTTAGACAAGAAAATCATGTTGGCTAGCTTTCAAAAGATATGACTCATATTTTAACAAAACATTGTATGAGACTTCTTCAGAAAGGGTTAAAACAGAGCTAAATGAAAACTCTGAAGTATTCACATAGACTAACCTCAATGGAGGGAGGCAAAATCCTGAGGCCTTCTTTGCAGTCACTGGAGGAACTGGCTCATCTAGGTGGTGTTTCAGAGCACCCTGCAAAGGCGCCCCACCACGAACCACCATCCACATCAGCACCCCAAACCGACAGAGCTCCAGCAGCCTTTATCCAGCAACAGAGGAGGACTGTATTTATTTTAGGTGGACAACTTCTATGGACTGTTCTTCCTTCATAGCCTCGAAACTATCTCCTTCTGTCAGGCTGCAAGTCTCCTCTCTTGTTTCTCCTACTCCACCCAGCCACGGCGCTTGTAGCAACTCTCCTTTTCCTTTTTTGTTCTTTGAATCAGCTGCATAAACATGCAAAATACATACAGCCACCAGCAGGCCCAGGCAACCCTGGGAGTGCAGGATACAAACCTCACGCTTAATGCCGTCTTTGTGGGATCAGTGACCGCACAGGCTTTAAAGCAGTGGGTTGCTAAGTCTATTATGTAGAAAGTCAGGTTGCTTCTACCCTGGAAATATTTTACATTCTGTTCTTTCTGCAGTACTACTAATTCCAAGTTCTTTTTAATGCTCTGAATCTGAATGGGACTCTCAATTACATGAGTCACTGCAACTACCCTTTGATTTTTTTTTTTCTTTTTTTTCTTTTTGTCACTATGTGTAATCTGAATCCACAACTGCTGGAGCCTTGTGCTTGCTCTGCACCCTCAAAGTGCCACAATAAAATGGGCTGAAACGTTATGTTCAGTTTTGAGTTGCTCAGGGCAAGCAACGCTGCCCGTGTGTGTTGCCCCTGTTGTCACCTCCTTGTGAGCTGTGGCAGAGAAGTGGCGGTGGCTTCGCCTTGAACACAGCCGCTCCCTGGACTGCCCGCGCTGCAGAACTGCGTGGCTGCACGCTCGGATGAGGGGGGACAGAGAGGAAAAAGGGGGAATTGTCCAGCTACCTGCAGTATCTCCCGCTGCTGGCTGACACGCTGTACTGGCTGGTGCCAGTAAGAGTTCAAACGTCCCTTTCACGCCCCAGTGAACCTATAGGTGTTAGCTACGAGTTCTTTGCCAGCTTTGCCACATGTGTAACCCCCCGTTAAAGTTCACCTGTCGCATCCACGCTCCGCCATAAATAGGTGCAAGGTGGGAATGAGAGGGTACAGCCTGTGCCAGCACCCTCTCTGCCACGCACCCTCTCTGCCATGCACCTCTGGGCTGGCCCAGGATCAAACCTGAGCTCCGGAGGATTTTCAGATAGGTTTGGTATGGGCACCTGGATCAACGTGGTTTGGCACGAATCACGCGCTTAAGAGTTTGATTTAAATGGACCAGTGCTGACCTTGCACACATTTTGTGGTCAGGTAGGCAGGGTAGGTTATTGAAGAAAATGTCTTTTTCTCACTTGTGAAAAGCTTAATTTAAATCCTACGCACAGTGGCTTTTCTGGGAAAGAGAATTTTCTAGGAACGCCAGTTACAATTTTAGGAAGGAAACAATGTGGTAATTCTCAAATTCAAATCAAGTTTTGGCACAGAGGAGGAGTAGCAAGGCTTGAGAAGAAATGGTCATGGCAAAACACTATGCAACAGGTAAAAAACCTGTTTTCTCTTTTTGTCTCCTTTCCCACGTTTTCCAAGCCAGCTTCTTACTATAAAAGCTGCTTTCCATCTCTTCTAAACTTCCATCCTCTGTCAGTATAATGCAGGAAAGCACTGCCTGAAAATAGAGCTTTTCTTTCACTAGAGGATAATTACTAGTTGTTCACTGCCTCATTATAAAATCCTAGTGGAGACGGGGATTCTACCACGAAGATGCTAAAAAGTATCAATATTATACCTCATATAGGAAAAACTATTGTGTTTCACCTGTCCTCTGTCCCCTGGAAAGCCACCACTTCTCTGGCAGATGAGGTGGCATGTAACACCTCTCTCCTTCCTTTGTGCAAGACCTGCCTAATTTAAATTAAAAGCTCCGTAGGGTGGGAACCTGCTAGGAACTACGTTAAGTGTGTGTATTGTAAAGAACTATGTTACATCAACAGCGTTGCAAAAAAATCAAAGATTGTTATAGCAAAGCCTCAACAGCAGGTCCCAGGAACGACAGTGTAATTATTTTTAGAGATGACTACAGCAGTAACTCAACATGACACGAGAGACCTGAAAAACATCAAGCCTGATTTAAACCAATGGAAAAGCCAGGAATGCAGAATGGAGACTGCTCTCCATGGACCATATTGCATCTGAACATTTTGTTCCTACCCATCTATCCAAAGCATGACGTTTTGCATTTCATATTAACATTCTGAAGACATTAAAGGATTATTCAGTTCAATGTTCATCTGCTGTGTCAGAACACGCACTCAGACTGCTCAGAGAGATGTTACGCCTACCTTTTGCTCCTCTTCCCTCCTCCAGCCTCCTAACCGTCCTCCCTCCCACTCCTCCAAAAACCCTGCGGCTATTTTTATTGGTAGCGTTATTTAGTTCAGCAGGAAGATGGTTACAAATACAGTTTGTGGGATCTGAACTTCGCTTTGGATTTCTGCAATACCTCAGCTGTTGTGCATATGTACTAAGACCAAACGCTAACAAATCATTGCCGTAATACTTGATGTTCATCTACAATTTCTCATCTTCAAAGCACTTTAAAATTTCCCAGGGGTTCTACAAAATCCGGGAGAGGGAGGAAGAGCTATGGGCAAAAGGCTTTGTTTAGCATCGGTCTTACCATGAATCACAGTTCTGCTCAGCGCTGTAGCTGGAACGTCGCAGTCTTCGGATTTAACTCTGAAGTGCTAAACGATGCTAAATGACCAACAAGACGTTTTCACTGAGGAGCATTTCAAACGCCCTGCTTTCCGCAGGGACAGCTCTGCAGCAGCTCTGCTCCCACCTTTCAGCTCCAAGCCAGGGACACTCGCGACACTCGCGTAATGCGCTGGGAGACGAATTCGTGTACCAAAATAAAGCACATTTGGCTTTCAGAAAGTTTGGACAACAACAACAAATCGTATTTGGGGGCAATCAAGCAACAAAGAACATAACCAGGAGTCCCGACAATCCGCCGCCCCCCCCTCCCCATCCCGGCGTCGCCGCGAGGCGCCGGCAGCTCCCGCGCGCTGCCCCCGGCCGGGCGGGCACTGCCCCCTGCTGGCCGAGAGACCGCTCCCAGCGACCGCCGGCGCGGGGGCCGGGCCCGCGAGCTCTTCTCACCACCGCCACGAAAAACAGGGGCCAGGCGACACCCAACCCGCAAACTCGAAGCCGACGGGAGAGGGGAACGCGCGGAGCATCCCGCTGCTGGCCAGCCACTGAGCGCCCCGCGCAGCCCGCACCCTCCCCAGGGCGCGGGGCTCCGCCGCACACCGGCGTCAAACCCCTGCGGCAGAGGCCCTGCACTGGGCTGGGTTCCCTTCGGTCTGAAACCTTTCCGGCACGGCTGGCGAAGCTCGGAGACGTTCTCAGGTGAACGGCTACATGCACGGCAGAAAAATTTCCGCTGAAATCAAAAGAAACTCTTCATTTACGCCATTTTAGTATGGTGGAAATAACGAAGTGTAAGATATTAAATTTGGTTTAAAGCTTAGGAAGCAATTTAAAATGAAATAACATATGTATTATTAAAGAATAACTCCAGTGAAAAGTGTGTAATTACACGTTAATTAAATTCTCTCCTTATCATATCTGCAGTGCCTCAAAACGATGTTTTCCCTCCATGTATTCTCCTTCTAGCAAAATTTCCTGAAATAAAAACCATAGGTGTAAAGCAGAAACTGTTAAATATTTCACAACTGGAAAAAGGAAGGAGAATGAAACTACAGCGATTTTTTTTTTTTAATTAGGATTTCTATTCAGAAACAAACTGAACTTCAACATGTTTTAACTACACATCCCTCTGTTTATAATCTTCTGCTTAAGTCTAAACTAAACAACAACACTGGCAGAACACAGCAAATTTGAGGAACTGGGATGAACTATTTCTAGGTAAATGTTAACAGAACCATTTTCCTTTATACAAAAATAATTACGTTCAGGCAGGGAGCCAGCCTTCTGTGTGCGCCATCCCCTACCGTCCCATTTCTGTAAAACTCAACGTCACCTTTCTTATCTGGCTATTTAGGACTTTTTAATTTCTCTGTTCTCAAAGCATAAGCTTCTTCTTGCATTTGCAGCTTTGCATTTATCTCTGCCTGTAAAGAAAATCAGAAGAAAAAAAGTGGTTACGAGGGAGCTATCTCGGGCTGCACATTGTCCTTGTGGTTTTGACACACTGTAGTGCAGTAAGACAGACATTATCCTACACACCTTCCTGTTTTGCAGACATAACGGTGTTTCAGCCTGTACGTACGTGATAACACTTTATCGCCTTACCGGGCCCAACCCCAAGGTAGGGTAGGACTGCCACGGCCAGGAAGTGATCTGGGACAGCCATTCCTCATGTCACCTCGTCCTGGGAGATAGGCTAATTTGCCTGTATGCTCAGACAGCCTTTACCAATAAACACCAAATCAGAAAAATTGCTTTGGGATTTGGTTGTTGCCACTGTTTTCCTTTGCTGCAGATGTTTGTTCTCTAGTGTAATACATTTTATTGAAACGCTGCCGGAATTAGAAAGCATTACTGAAAATGAACAATAAAAAAACAAACTTCTGTAATGTTGCTTGTCCTTCTTAATCACAAACACAATTATGAATGTGTATCTCATTCTGGAAATCCAGACTGCTGTAGACACTGAGTGTTTAATTTGCAAAGTAAGGTTTGTGGGGAAGGTACAAGGGTTGTGATGTATTTTAGTGAAATCCTTGGCAGTGATAACGCATAGCAGTCTTTAATTCTATAGCATTTGGAAATGTGGGATCACTAGAAAAAAGGCCACAAATACTGGGGGTTTTATGGGGAATTTACGTATGTTGCTCAATATCAGCATTCATCACTTCAAAAACACACGAGAAATGGAAGGAGTACGACAGCCTTTCCAAGAGTTGCAAAGTTTTGTTCAAACAACTGGAACAGGCTCAAAGGTCCTTTACAGACTACACGTAAACTGATCCAAAACTTTGAATTGCATTCTAATGGACTTCAAGTGACTTTGATAAAGTGAATAGATTTGACCCAGAAAAGCTTGCAGTAACTTGCCATTTTAGGAACTTTTTGGCTTGCCAGTCCTAGAAATGCCTAGTGTTACACTGTGCTATACTGCAACCTATCCATGGACAGCCATAGCTAAAATGTTTCCAAAGTTCTCAGTAGCTCAGACTAGCATTAAAAAGCTGGAATTTCTATCTCAGCTTTGCATCTTTGGAGACGGCCTTCACCATATTCAATCCATCCTCAAGTATCAAGAAGTATGTCCCTCTGCTTCCATACACTATACGTACACTCAGCCACTTTGCTGTGGAACACTGATCCTCCAAGGCTAATCCTTTCCCAGCCACCCCAGCTGCCTTTTCTTCTCCGGTTTTTAAATCCCCCCATCTCTAATTCTATCTCCAGCGAAAATCAGCGACCACCACACTCACTCTGGCTGCTGTTGTGGTCACTGGCTGTCAGCACAGTGATTTCAGATGAACAGTTATTTCCTAAACTTAACTAGAGCAAGAGATGCCTCATGTGCCCTGGAGACGTAACACAGATTGTGAAATCACAGTTCATGCATAACAACAAAATGGTATGAGTCTGATCACGTATCAAGTGAAAATCTCATGGTAAGATTACCTCAGAGGTCAACAAACTGAGAAACCTGGTGAAAAAGATATATTGGCAGAGGGCATTTAAAAACTAAAAGGAAATTATTTTCTGTGTACATTACTAGAGTTGCAAAAGAGGAAGAAAATAAAAGCATTTTTCTCATCTCTGCAGTATTTGTAAAGAAAATAAGCTCTTAGCATGGATGCTGATGACATCAAGGTCAAGTGAAAACCATGCGTTTCATTTGTTCTGTAGGTAGGGCCAGGAATAAGACAACATAGGCCAGGTTCCCTCACGTTTCTGAAGACATGTTGAAATGGAATATGAAATCAAATAGGTAGATCTAATGACGGCATCATTATTCCAATTTATATTCCTTATTCATACATAATCCATGTAAAGTAATTTATCAATATCACTCTATTTTCAAACAATATTAGATATTTCATAAGCTGCTGCTCGGTCAGTAGTGTCCGATGTGCTGCACTGAAAGTTTAAGGTGCCTAATGCCACCTGGTTGTTGCAAACAAGACCAAATTCCACCAGTTCCTGGGCGGAACAGAGTTCTAGCTGCTTTGCTTTCAGTAATTTCATAGGCTTGAGGGAGTAGTTTACAAAATAACAATGATCTACTCTGCTGGCTTTCCACATGTTTCAATTTATAGACCTCCCTGTAGAGAGGCAGATCACCCTACAACAAATTTAAGTCCTCTGACAATAGCTTCCTTCCCTTTCTTGAACCCACAGAAAGAGCTCATGGACTCCTCAGAGTCTGCAGAGCTCATACTGAAACCTGATCTGATCCATTAAGGCAGCTCTTGTATAGTTATGCACCTACCAAATGAAGTCTAGAATTGGCATAAATGTGTTATTTCTTACACAGATTAAAGGATGTGGAACACAGATGCGTCTAACGATTTATATTAAGTGCACATTGCATATGCTCCATCACAGCAGTTGATCCTGAACCCCTGAAAAGGAATTTTATCATTGACATCACTGAGAGCAGGATTTGGCCCATGTTTCTTAACACATAGTAATGCTGAAGATATATGTTGTTATATTACTGAATATTTTTTATCTTATCACTTGTAAGCTGACTAAACTAGGAGTTATTTATAGAGGCTAATTCACATTTTTACAGCATATGGATGTGCTTTTTGCCAGCTTTAGCATGAATACAGTTTATATTCATTAAGGCTGAGCTAGCTAATTAACCATAGACAGAATTAGTGAATAGCTTTCTAGTAATAGTACCTCAAGGCTGCCAATAATTTCATTTGGGATTTCACCTACTGCGGACTTCTGATCTTCAGCAGTGACACCAGCCACAGCATCTGCCTCCACCTCTGGACAGGGCTCTTCTAGGTAACCCTCTTGATCAGAACCCTAGCAGCAACCAACCACAAGAAATACGTGAGTTAGAACATCCCCCCACTCTCTACAAGACCAAACAGCATCCACCCAAAGACATGCAACAATACTCGAAGCCTGCTGTTGAGAACTTCTGCTCTGACAGAGACCGTCAATGCCTCTCGTTCACTGCCCAGGCCTGGCAGATCCTGAGGTTATGAAGTCCCATTGGACAAGAGCCCAGAGGTGCTGACTTGGATGTCCTGTGTTGACCGATTAATGCAAGAAAAGCAACTTCATTCAATCTTAGAAGAGAATGCATGCTGTGTTCTGGGGAATAAATATCATTAGTGACCAGGCTCCAATAGGAATAAATGAGGTAGGAGACTCATAGAAAAACAGCTTTAAAAAAATAAAAAAGGAATAAAACTCTATACCTTAGATTCTTTCTCTGCAGCTGTTGGTGATATTGTGACTGACGAACAGATATCCGAAGGTATGCCTTCTTCCAGCAGAGCAGGGAAGGGGGGAACTTCAGGTTGGGCAAGTTCAATCACATACTGGCAGTATTAAAAAAAAACCCAAAAAACCAATGTAATTCAGGTTTAATTATTGCTCAGAGGTTTATTGCAGATTTTTTTAAAATGGAAATGAAATGGCTGGCGAACAGCAAAAAACAATACCTTTTTTGTTACTATCCAGGTGCTCAGAACTGGAAAGCATACTGAAAATGATTATAGATCAGCTTTAATTTCCAGCTGCATTTCAAGGGGCCCTCTTTATAATACTTGGAAAGAACAGATGATTTTCATAATTTCATAACACTACAGCTTCTTACTCATGTGGATAATTAAGTTTAGAAAACACAGAGCTTAGGTAACATGCAGTCTTCCCAGTGCAAATTCATCACTTCTGAACAGGGATCTTGTTGCTTTTTGGAATTAAAGGGCCCAACTGACCATCAGGGTGTTCTTTTCAAAGGAGTCAGCTGGAATAAAATTGTAGTGACACTGCATCAAATAAGGCCTTAAAAAAATGTGTGACTATAATTTAAGAATTGCTAACAGTCCAAGTTTTGCTGCTTCGTCAGCTTGCTCCCATTTCTCTTTCCCGTGAGCATGGGAACCACACTGGTATTCTGCTGGCGTATGAACTGTGTGGCTCCAGGAATCATCTGACAAGGAAATGACCTTTCTCCCCTGGAGTAGCTGGATGTAGCACTCGGTCCTTGCTTGGGCTCTCATGAGTGATGCAGGAGATGGCCCTGAGTCCTCTAAAGGCACAAGGTTTTGTGTCATTTCTTTTAAAAAATGGATGGCAGAGAACACTCATGCCAAATAGGGTGACAAAAAGGCATTTTTTGAACTAGCAAAGAACAGGGTATAATACCCTGGTACGTTTGGGCCCTCTACAACAAGATGTGCCCACTGAGAATATCAGGCAGATGTTCCAGTTCTGAGTCAGCTATTACAAACATGATTTTGCTTGGATGGTGTAAGTCAACGACATTAATTCACATCATGGTAATTGCAGCTCCCATAAATTAATTCCCTCATACCTTTGAAATCATAGCTAGGTTGAGATTTGGTTTATTTAGTTACTTGCTATGGTTAAACATGCTGCGAATACTAAAGGTTCTATACATTTGCAAAAGTGATAGCAAAAATTGAAAATAAACAGTGGCACATAGCAATTATACTTTACTGCATTACAAATCTCTTTTGTAGTCCTAAAAGGTTTTCAGAAGTTATGTTTGGACTCTGTCATTATCTTGAAGATTCCCTGTCATGTGTGAGCTTGCTAAAAAAGGTAGACAGTATTAGCCTATGTTTATAAGAACCCAAAAGGCTGACAGAAGGATTTCCAGAATTTAAGTGAGGAGAATATCAGATTTTATAGAAGCATTTTTCTGTATCACTTGAGACTCAAATTTTACAGCACTGTGCCTACAGACTTGCAAAAGGAATAGTCAGGAAGCTTAGTTTTTGCATCAAAATGAAAAAGCCTTAAGTGAGAGCTAAATGTTATTCTTTCTAAAATACAAGCAAGCTTTATTTTAAAATTCTATTTTCTTTTAAACTAGAGCTCTTTCAGTTTAGCAAATATTTCCATTTTCTCTGATTTCTTACCTTATATTTTCTTACTAAAAATATTAGCTGAATTGGATGAGAATTTACAATTACTCTCTTCTTCTTTAAAATAACATTTTTTGGTTAGTTAGTTAACTGTTCACTCAAAATATATATTTTTATTTAGATTAAATCATTATTCCATTTATTTCCTCCAGTCCAAGTTTCAAAAAATGAAATAATGTAAAAAAATAGACTGGGTTTTTAAAATCAATTCCTGGCTGATCAAATACATTTCTGCAGCACGGATAAGATTTTCAGATGAGCTGTTTTATAATAATATTTTTCCTTCACTGTGTCCTTTTAAAGAGAGCCATTCTTTACTCATCTGTTCCGTGTCTAATAATAACCCTTGATCACTAAGAAATAACTAAATTACAGCAGAACTAGTCACTTTAATGAGCCATAATAGTCTCAACATTCAGTCAAAAGTTTTTTTAAAAGATTGTGAAACTTCAATGTAGAATATGAAGTATTTTGTTTAGTAATAATAAGTTTATGAGCAGTACTACAGTTTACAGCCAAAATATAGTGACCTAGAAATGCCACTCTGCATTGCTCCTTCCTATGCATTGTGTCCTTAACAAGTCCAGGGGAAAATTAGAACGAATGAATTGTGGTGAGAGCCCGAAGCCAACAAACGTATTTAAATGAATCCTTCTGATGCAATACTCTCCTTTAAAAAATACAATTAAGTCCTTGTATTTCCTTTGAACAAAACCTCATGTTTAATAGCACCAATGGCTCTGTAGTAAAAACTATTTAAAAGCAGAGAAGGAGACACAGTAAGTTTTATACAGTTACAGTAGCTTTAAAAAAGTGCTGCTGGTTTCTGAAGTCTGAGTAAATTTATGGTGAATTACTTCCACTGACCTACATTAAAAAATTCATCCTCCTTTTTTTAATTCCTGAAGATTTGTCATTATGTGAGCATTATTCACTATGACAAAGATGTATTACTCAAAGTGTCCTCTTGAATCAATATAACTATCAAAATGTGAGAAAGTTTGGCAAGATCATAATGCCTCAAAATTAATTGGCAATATTTTCCTGCACATTGCAGTCCAATGGGTCCATGAGAATTCAAACATAAAGAAATTATAAGGCAGTTGCACAAATGTAGAGGGCATATCAGTGTCAGCTGCAGATAAAGGATGCTCTGAAAGAGACTGGAGGGAGCAGAGGTTAAATGCAATATTCCTACTAATTCCTAGGTGCGGTGGGGTGTCAAAAGGCCCCTTGAACCTGGACAAGTTGGAGCAGGTTAGAAGCTGCTCTAACATTCAGCCGAGGTTAATGCAGGAAATATCAGTCAGCATCACCTTTACTTTCCCACCCCAGTTGCATCAAGCCTCGGTGCAGTCACAGCTGAGGACTGTAGCTGGTGTTCAAACATTGCTCTCTGTGTACAGCCCCACGCCACAACTTTCCTCTGGAATTCTTTCTAGTAAAAGTGTGCATAAAGAGAGGTCAGTATAAAAAGCATCATGTTGTTCTCTACATAAACCCACATACTTTTTTTGTTGTTGAGAGCTAGCAAATTACCTTATTACAAATGTAGGCAGAGCAAAGACAATAAAATAGTGTACAGGAAAATTTCTAAAACAGAATAATGGCAGGAAAAAAGATTGGTAAAGTGTTCTAATAAATGAGTTCCACAGATGTGGTAGTTATTATAAAATTAGCTTTGCATAACTTACCGATATACCATTACATCTTCCCCCAGATGTTATCTGTTACTTAAATTAATTGTGCTTAAGTTACTATTATTTCAGATTTTATCCACACTGTATTTTATTATTTAAGTTTCTGTGGCATAAAACAAGCCCTGGCTGATAGCATTACTTTTAATAATATATGTAAGAGGTTTTAGTATTACACAAATGGCTGCTGGGTATATCTTAATAGTCACAGCACAGAACGTCTGCTCTCAAAATATTATGTAGATTAAAAGCAGCTATTTACTTACACTCTAATTCAAGCCATTGGAAAGGTTTGCAGTATTTATGTATATGGTATGAAGGGAAACGGCCTACTCGGGGAATAAATATCAGAGTTTGGAAATGAGCAAAACTAAGGTCAAGGTCAGTTTGGATTTACTAACATACTAGCTGAAAATTAGAATTTATAGTTTATGCTTATTTATTTCATAAATGAGAAAAGAGACAGAGGGGGTGGTGTATTTGTCTCTGATGCATGGCTTTTGTATCACAGAAACATTTTAAAACCACCTTTTCAGCTTAATATTATCTGAAGGTCTGTACTCCTCTCCACAGAGTCTTAACATAAATTCTCTGTAGCTAATCTTGTCAAACAGAGAAAAATAATTATTTATAAGGATTGGAAAAAATATCCCACGTTCAGCATTGACTATTCCTAAAGCCTTGTAACATCTTTCAAAGCCTTTCAATAGCCTTTCAATGGATATGGATTTGATTTTATACGAATGACAGATGCATTTAAAAAGGGTGTTCTTTGTGTGCTATTCTCTATATTCATATCATCTGTGTAGTTTCTAACCGTATGCCTTAGGACCTTATGCTATCAGAGACCTGCACAGACTTCTCTCTTACATGTGATGATATGTGAGGTTTGCTATGAAGCAAAATATTTAATAGAGGATCTACACTAGTTTGCCATTCATGCTAAGCATGCCCAGCTGCACACCTACAAATGCGCTGAATTTCACTTGCTGGAATAAAAGGCATTTACAAGCTATGGTTTGTTAGCTGCCTGTATTTCACGTCATTGAATTTGAATGAGTAACTAATGGACAGAGACGCACTGTCTCACACTGACTCAAACCAGCCTGCCTTTGTTTTTTTTCTCCCCCCTCTTTAACCTGCCAGCGTATGCAAACACAACAAATCCACCCTGCTTGCCTTCTGAGGCATCGCCCATCAGTGTTCTCACAGGTGAGGAAGTTTCTGGGAGGTTGCCGCTAGCTCTACAAATACATTTGCCATCCTGTTTTGCAGCAATACTATACACAAGGTCCAAAGGATTGAAGGATATTATGAAGCACTCAGAAACTTAATCCAGACACACGATCTGTGCAGTGTGACTAAGATGGCAGAGCTTCCTTCTGAACACCTTCACTGTACACATTCATATTAATATTTAAAGTAGAATTAAGATCGATGAGGGACTAAGCTTGGCCTCTGAAGTATGTTTCCCAGTTTCTAACGATGCACATGGAAATTCCGTGAGCATATTTCTGGGCAGGAGTTTTCAAACCACTATTCCTTAAAGGAGACTAAAGTTCAGCAAGTCAAAAGTATATCTTATGCTCTTTTTCCTGCATTTCAGAATTCAAGATAATACATTTTAAAGAGAGTTTTCCACGTTTTAGAGCTGAGATGTGAATCAACGTTGTTGACAATACATCAGTAATTAACCTAGTCCAAAATAGCTATCTGAAGCAATTTGGTGCCTACATTGACAAAACAGGATCTACTCTTCCCCCCAGGAAGCTATAAATCAGTCAGTGACATCTGGCCTCAAGGACATCAGAGTCATCTGAAATGTGGTAATTTATATTAATGAACATCAATATTAATTTTTAAATAAAAAGAATTTGCTATTGCCATTATGTTTACATACGGAATATTATTTATAACTTATGTTCTTCCTTTCCTACATTTTGCTCATAAATTATTGTAAGGAAACACACTGTCACAGTTATAAATATTTTTCCTTGGAGTTAAAGCTTTTACATATCCTCTTACAGTTTTCAGTAACGATGTGAGGGCAACAACCAGGATTTTCTTGCTACTCCAGGAACTGCTGCCAATTTTAATGCTTGACTGAGTAGAAAAGGGTGCTTCTATGAAAACAACAAAAGCCTTTCTCTCTAGAGATATCTTAATGCAGAATGCCCTTAATACCTAGATTCTGTAAGAATATCCTAACATACCAGGAAAAAAAAAATACTTATTTTACTGACCTGCAGTCATCTACTTCTGCTTTTACCAAGCTTCCAGTTACTACCGCCAATTTGCAGATTATTTAGAAAGACAAAATAAGAGACTTCCAAAAAAAAAATCCCCAGTTGGCTTTTATGCTGAGGACACATCACTAAATGATTCACCATGGAATGGTCACTCTAAATTCACATTGTGTTTAGCATTGCCAAATCTCCTGGAGTTATGGGATTACAAGAGAATCTCAGCTTTCATTTAAAAACAAAGTTAGTGTCTAGCTCTTATGGTTGCAGAGGAAAGACTGAAAACATAAATCTTGAAAGCTCAAAAACTAGACTGCAAGCAAAAGGAACCAAACAACAGTTGTTTTTAAGCAAGTCTCATGACTTTTTGGGATCTGTCTCACCATTTTAAACGTTTGAGGTTAACAAAACCCTTTAAAAACAACGCATACAGATTTTTAGGAGGGGTGAAGGATTTTTTTTTTAGTACCTGAAAGTGCAGCTCTCGCACGTCAGGACTCTTCACTTCAAGGGCACCCATCAAACAACCAAAGAGCAGGCAGCTCCCATTCTGCCTGCACAGTTATACTCAACAGGGATCTAAAGCCATTAAAAAAAAAACCCAAACCAGAAAAGCCTTTCTCACAATAACCCCTTAGCTGGATCTACAAATATTAAAAAAAAATAAGGCTTTTTTAAATTAGTCAAGTGATCATATTAGAAAATGATAAAAGTACGTTCTGTTGAACCCAATACACAACAGGCAGTCTAATCTTTTGGTGGCATCCACCTTATCAGGCCAGAGCTTTACATTTCCTTGTTGTACATCTCTTTTTCCAAATCATTTAATCAGGAAAGATCTGATATGAATGCTGAAAACATTATGATGAAAATGTGAAAGCATACTTGGCCAGGTGCTTTTTGATACCTCTGTCTGGGAGGAGGCTTCATACATTTTATAAAGACTTGCTGCCGTCACATACTCTCAGAAAACCCATTTGCAGGAGAGCACGTGCCTGTGACAACAAAATGGCCTATAAGAATTAAATTGTTTAGGGGGATCATATTCATCACATAATCATATTGTCAATCCCATAAACCCCTCCTAGTACTCAGCGCAAAGAAGACTGCACCTCCTGAGAGACAGTCAGACTAAGATAAATTAAGAACCTAAAAATTACTTAATATACCCGCCTCGGATTACAGCAAGCACAGCCTGTTACCTCTCCCCATTGACTATACAGGGAACCTAGGAAAGCTGGGTTCCTCACTCAGGCTCCCTGGTTTCCCTGGCACTGCGAAATATGAAATAATCCCTTTTTTTATTCAAAGGACCACTGTAGAAACTGAGCAGGGATTAACAGTATCACACGTTCCTCCTGCAGCCCTGAGAGCATACGGTGAAAGTCAGACAGCCGTTGGCACTATCCTGGGCTGTTTTTTCCAGGTGTTACATCCAAGATGCAGCAATGTCTCACAACCATTACTGTTCCGCAGGGCTTTAGGTCAGCCCTAAGACTGCCAAAAAAATGCTAATGGAGACATGCCTATCTCCAGCATGCAGGTCTGTCTCTGGCATGGCTCACAGGCTGTACACACCAGCCAGAGCAGGCGTGTGTCTAGGGAGCTGCCTGTTGCCCCACCAGATTTCTCTTAGTTCAGCAAGCACAGTTGTCAGGCTTTATCTAAACATGGGTACAATGGATGTAAAAGAAAGGCACCAAGAAGATTCCCCAAAAAACTAGGAAAACTTTAAAAGAAACTTTTGAAACAAAAAGCATTCAAGAAGTGATTGTGAGCTCCTGCTGAGAAAGTCTGACAGCAGAAAAATCATCGTTTGCTGTTGATATAGCATCGTGTAATCAGTGCCTCAAGCTGGACAGAGGTCCCACCTCTCGCCTTTGCCCGCTGCCACTCATGGACAGCCTTCCCTTCCTATCCCTTTTCTCTGAAACCAGCATTTTCTCCGTACAAGACTGCTCATGGACAAGCCCCTCACACAACTGTCCCATACTCACCAGTCCCATGCACCACCAGTTGACAAAGGAACAAGCTCTCTCAACTCCTCTCAGTCATCAGGTGCATTAGATGTGAATAGACTTGACTATATTGATTCACCCCTGGCTGATGCTACAGAAAACAACTGCCCTAACATTTAAAAAGTTGTATTGAAAACAAAACCAAACAACAACCTAAAGAATATTGATTCTGAACTAAGAAGGAAAAAAAAAAGATTGCTCACAATTTAAAAACTACAATATAGATTTTTTTTTTTAAATATGCTACATTAGAAATCTTTTCAGGATATATGGTCACATAAAAATGGAGAGCTTGTGTTCTTTGTTATTAGACCTAAAACATAAAGTCTTTGCCTGAGTGTGTAAGTTTCTGTTAAAACAACAATTTGTCCTGTGGACTGTAAATTCAATTACTGTTTTTATTGGAATCACATTTTGCTTTGGAAACAATCATGCAGAAAAACAACCAGTAACTTAGACATCTTAAAAACATCTCACAACAGGCATGGCTCTGAGAACGAATCAGTTATGGTAATGCTTCCACTGTGAACTGCAATGTTTTTTAAATCCATTTCCATATTTTTAATTAACACCTAGTTGAAAAAAAATCTTACTGTAGGTCATTTTAATCGCAAATGGGAAAACAAATTTACTTTATCAGAAAATTGACTCGACGCTATTTTAGGGACTTATTTTTCATGTTTTTATCATCAAAATTAAGTTATTAACATACATTTTCCAATATGGGAATGCAGAAGTAAGCCAATTTTTCTGTCAAATTTCAGAGTTACAGTTTTCAGTCACCTCTCTGTGTGAAACTAGTCTATTTTAGCACCAGAATATTTGATCAAAAAACCACAAAAGTCTAAGATATCAGTACTTCTTTACAATTGCGTTTCTATATAACTGGAATCTGCAGTATCCTCACCATAGCCTGTTAGTCAAAAGAAACCACCACTTCCTTATATCACACTTGAATTTCATATCCCATTGTAAATAGGCTCTCCTTATTACAGTACACGTTCATAAATCTGTTTATACTGGATCTCAGCTTGAATGCCGGGGTTAGTTTTAACTCTATCTTATAATACTGTCATTCACGTTAAATAAAAATACAGCTGTGGATAGGGGCAGGGTTAGTCTGGTGAATGCAAGAGTTAAATGAAGCTTTGTTTCAGCATAGTTTGGCTTGGTGGGTGATTTGAAATTTAGTATGTTTCCTCTTGGTAAACTGCCAAAGCCAACCACACCTTGGATGATGTGAGGTTGTTTTTGAGAAGGTAACATCTCCTTACAGATTATCCCCTCCCACTTTGACTTGGAAGGTTTCTGAGAAGAAGAGTTATTTCCATTTCTGTTGGGGCATGAAATAGTTTCTGGTGAAAAAGCACATAAATCTCATTCTGCTTTGACTTGTTAGGAGGCTCATGACAAATCGTATAATCAAATGTGGATATTTCAAAATTTGTTTAAACAAAGGATGAGAAGAAACAAGCATTTCTACCAAATAATTTCTCCACAAATAAAAAAACTCCAAACAAACCAACCCTCACTTAACTCCTTACCCCTTATAAACTCTAAGTTAACTTCATCTTTTAGAAAATTACCACATCCACAAGCAACAACATCAACAAAAACCTGACATTTGTTCAAAGAAGGGTTCCATAATCATACAGATTTTTAACACAAGTCAGGATTGAGAGCAAACACTTCAAACTTTGAAGTGAAGATCTTGAGTCGGCTTCAGAATAAGTGAATACGAAGGGTACTGGGTTGAATTGTACACTGTAGGCTTTCCTCTCCTCCCCTTGAGTTTCGTCTTTTTGAGAAGGTCTGTTCTACAAGAATAGGCAATGTGATCACGAACTTTGCACACAGTTTGCCTGATGAGATAGACAATGTGTCTGTGACGGTCAGCTTTTAATGGAAAAAAAATGAAGCAATGTCAAAGGGATTTATCTATTTATTTCTTTTAGCAGCCTCTTTTCCCTGGCAGCTTTCCTAACTAGCAACATCATAACTACCTAGAGGGAGCAAATGCCAAACAGCAGCACCTTGTCTTAAGAATGCTCAGCTATACCCAGAAATGTGACATTGCCTACTCTGAAGCTGCTGTCTTTCGATCCAACCCTCAGAAGAAAACACCTACCGGGAACATCAAAGGTGTCTGGATTGCCAAGCTGAGCAGCTGAGGAGAGGGCAGAAAAATCACTCATGGCTGGAAAGCTCAGCTGGCAATAGAGAGAAAGGCCGGGCGGATGGAGACACAGGAATTAAATTGGTCCTGTGGAAGGAAAGGCTTATTCAGCAGCTCAGGAAAAAGCGTGGGTCAACATGCAGAGGAAGAGAGCGGGAGCGATGGGAAGTAGCCAACAACAGAGTCGAATGCCTGACACGTGGTGCAGAGGCAGCGAGGCTGAACAGACCCATCCACGCCACTCCAGTGGCACAGCGCGATGCTGAACTGCGATGCTTATTATTCTAGTCTCAAACTGCCCTTCAGCCCCAACTGCCAAGCGTGCCAGACTGCACGAAGCAGCTCAATGTCTAGTGTGCTTCAACAGCATCTCTTGCCACCAGACCAAGATTTTAACTTCTTTTTCCAACAGATTCATAGCCTGAAGATCATATCAAAGATGGCAACTCTAAAGCCTTCTGGAGGTGGTCCCTACCCTATCCACCCCGTCCCTATCAACCAAGCGTGAAAGTGTTTGATATTCACTGCAGCAGGTACTGTGTTCAAATTCCTCTTTGCTTTTTTTTTTTTAAGTCACTTTGATATTCTTTTGCTTGTTAATAAGGTGCAATGTATTGCTGTGGGAATTTCATCATGTGTTTAACGACTCTTTAGTAGCTGCACTGAGGAAAGAAAGTACAGTTAACTTTACATACATCTTCCTTATCTACGTCAGGCTATTTCCATCCAATAATCCCTTGCTCCATCTAGACAAAATGTCACAGATCCTAGGTCCTCCTGTCATACGATTCTTGATTTTAACATTCGGCAGAATGTGAAGCAACTCTCACCACTGCCACTGGGTTTATGTTTTTATGATGGTCAGAAATATTCACCTATGGACCAATCACAGTCTTTCTCCAGCTGACACAATCCATATATACACACATGTATAAATCTGTAATTGCTAATTGTTATTTAAGTTTAGAAGGACTAAAAAATCCAAAACAAAAAATGGCTTTTAAAGAAGGAAAGCACACCAAGAGCTGAAAAGACCCTACTAGAGACCCTAAAGAGAAAAGACCTTCCCAAATATAATAGACAAATTTTCAGTATAGTCGCTCTGCACACACTATCTTCACATTTATAGGACTGACTGGTTTAAGTGTTCTTTGCAGGTGTTCATTATATCATGTATACACCCTAGTAAATCACAGTGGATGCACAGCTCTGTGTGGAAGAAATAGAGCTGGTAGGAGATACCTTTGAAAAACCTGGCTCCAAAACCAGAGACAGGTTATTTCCCTGTGACAAGAAGTAACTTAACAGATATATTTGTTTCTCAATGGCAAACTACTCTCAAAGCAACATCCTCCATCAGAGAAAGATCCTAAGGCGCTCTTATAATACGAGCCATAGCCAATATGAGCACTTGAACTGGATTTTTTTACAGCCCTAAAATTATTACAATTATGAACTTTAAATAATTATATTTCATCCAATGTTTTACTAGTTGTCTCCCTACCTTCTCTGATTTTAATTTTCTCACTTGTCAGCATCTCTTGGCAGTGCGAACAAGAAAGATCTCAAACCTTTGCTGATTGCTTTCCACGCAATCTGATTTCTATAAATTAGAAGTTGCTGATGGGGAAGCACACAGCAGTACCCTTTGATCAAGATACACATCTTGATCTCTTTTATCATTTTTTAAAAAAACAATAATATTACAACAAAAAAAAAATCATCATACAAGCTTTTCGATCAAAGTGTGTCACTGTCTGCTTCCCAGTCAACATACTGCCAGTAAATTGGCAAGGTGCCTGGAAAGAGCAGGCAGCAGCTGGTGGGTTTGATTACCATCTGTAGATCCACTAATGTATAAAATATTATGCCTCCATCTAGTGGGCAACTGCATTTCACAGGAAATTTGAAAACGGGTTGGAGACTACTTCCGCGGATCACCAAAGGAGCTTCGCTAGACTTCCCATCAGCAGAGCTGGGCTCTAAAGCTGGATTGCATTGGAAGTCCATTTAAAGCAAGCAAGGCATTGAAGCCCCTCTGGTGGTTCCATCGGTCTGCTGGCACTTGCCCTTGAAACCATGTTTTCTCCAGAAGACTTCGTAGAATACATATTTCTGTGCTCTACCAAGAAACCAGCTCTTTCTAACACTCTGCAGCAGCCTGGAAGTCTTAATGGCCAAAATTTGAAAACGTAAAAGAGGTAACAGGAAAAGGATGATGAGAGCAAGGATGCCATTAAAGTCTAGAGCTCCTGAAATAAACAATAAGGAATGAGATGAATATGCTAAGACAATGCCTTCCTTTAAGAAGAATTAAACTCCAGCATATTAAAGCACTATCCCTCTGACTACTCGATGACAGGGCACGCAAAACACTACGTTAACTTTCTCATGCTGTTTCAGGTAATATCCTTGACTGAATAGCAACAGGGGTAACACGAGATACGCAAATATGTTTTTCAGGAAAGTGTCACAGAGACAGTCCTTGAGACACAGATTTTAGAATCCAAGTGGCCACTCAAATAAAGGAGAAACTGAGGCACAAGCCAGCTCTCTGACAGTTTTCTCACGACAGACTCAGGACTAGACAAATAGCTACTAAAAGACAAACTCTACCACACTCCTTATACCACCCTTCCTTTCATCGATTGCCATCCTTTTTGACAACAACTCCGCTAGCAATGTACTAACTGGACGTATTTAATGCACAGTTGCCTAGTGTGAAAACTGCATCCTAATGAAGCACTATCAGTATAGCAAAATGAAATCAAGAACAACAACAAGATCACACTATTGATTTTTTCCATCCACATATGGGCTAGACCTAAATTCCCTTGGCTTGAGAAATCCGTTGAGATAACTCTCCAACATAGCATGATTACATTTCATATAATAACTTCTCTGGATGCATGATAGGTCCTAAAACAGCTCTTCTTTTTCTGAATATTTTTTAATAAAGTTGTTTAAGATGCATATTGATTTGACATACCTAAACTGGTTACAGTAAAGCATTTTCTACTTTTATCAAATACTCTGCTGCATTAGAAGTAAGTTTATTACTCTGTAAATAATTCATTCAAAGGAACTTCAGTTTAACAGCACCTAACAGATACAATCACTTAAGGTAGCACGCTGGCAAATTTCACCTTTAAATCAGAAGCTGATCTGTCTTCATACACATAAAAAAAAATCAACTTATCAGAAGAAAGCATAATTTTTAAGAAACTCGGGCATGAGTGCTTAAAAATGAAGTCAATACATGCCAACACCTTTTGTGCTTATTTATTATATTACTTGTTTGTGCAGGAAGGGGATGAGATTTGTTTCAATCTAATCTAATTCCCTTTATTTCAACAGAAACTACAAGAATTAGAAATGAGTGTTGTTCCCTCAACAATTTGCTGTGATAGAAGCTTTATTTTTCAGGTCAGCACTCTGTTTTTGATTGCTCAATGGGAGCGCCACAATGGCTAAAAAAAGAAGGCTCTGAAACGTTAGGAAATAGAAACTGCTGACTACCTGGTGAAGGAATAATGATTTATAATATATGAATAGGGGCAATAACTGGATAGCAGGCTGTACTCAAAAAAGCCTTAATTCATAGATCTGACATCAGAAAGTCATAATCCATCGATCTAGCATCAGAATGATGAATTATGACTTTTTAAGAACATGTAGACATGTCAGCTTCATGAGCATTCCGGGAATCATAGTCCAAATTGTTTTACTGAGGTCATTTTAACAATTTCAGCTTTTTCCAATAAAGCTGATGCACTAATATTTTGAAATGTAAAAGTTCTGTTGAATCCATTTTATTCTTTCAAACCCTAAAAATCCTCCAACCAAATATTGCAGGTTGCATATCTTGTGATTGACACATTAGTGTTTTAAAAAATTACTTCAAGTTTCTGTCATTTTCTAAAAGATGAAAACAATTTTAAATTCTAATTGATTTTTATGTCAAAAAAGTTTTATATTCAAATTTGAAGGTGAAAAAAATACGGTGAAAATTGAGGGATTAATTACCATGTTTTCTTTCAGGAAGAGCACTGACATATACTATGCACGTTTCCCCCTGGACTACTGCAAAAATATCTACTTTTTGACCTCTGATTCCTTCTTTTTTTTGGACCCTGAATAGGTTTTAAACTATCACTGCAAAAAATAAAGTTATGTGTGAATCTAGATGGATTCTTTTATGAAAAGAAATAATACTCTTGCAATGTGTGAATACCTAGAGGTTGAAATGTATTTTTTATAAAGAAGCTTTTGCCATATTAACTCAAAAATATATCTAGCCTCTTCAATGAAATACATCGAACTTCATTTTCCTCATAAAAACAAACATGGCCTAAGGTTACTGAATGAAAAATGCAGGAAAGTTCCAGAGATCCTTTCACTGAGTATCACACATTTACAAGTAAACCATAATTTCATTCATAAAATCCTATTACAAATCTTCCAGTGGTGTTTCCCCATTACAGTTAAGTGAAGCCACCTATAAATTAACAACTGCTACATTAGATTAATTCAATGGCTCAGATGGGTAAGAGTTCTTCAAAAACTGCTTTCTTCTCCAGACAAGTGTTGAGAATAAAAAGAAAATCCCACATTAAATATAAAATATGACTAAATATTTTCAAAGTACACATATATTAAAGCCATAAAAAGCCTGTGACTAAAACCTCTTCCAAAGGTGTAAAAACTTCAAGTATACAAGTCACAAGGGCTAAAGAGCAAAAGAAAGAAACCAAAGCAAGACGGAGTTGCATACCTCTATATTTTACCTGCAAACTCCTTTGTATCTCCCCTTGCCTAGAAGGCTGAATTTCTCCTCCTCTGGTCTTTCTCACCTTATTTACCTTCTAACTCGTAAAATATTTTTAAAAGAGCTTATCATAAAGTAACTACTTATGTGAAGCTTTTCTTTTTTTTTTTTTAATTTTTGTGTATGCTCATAACTAAAACTCCTGTGGAAAGGAGAAGTCGTTATATAGCTCTTTTCCAATAGCTGAAATACTTTTTTTCACTAAAAAGCAAGTACATTGAGCAATGGCATCCAGGGTCCAGTCCCAGCCCAGATTTCAAAACAAACAATGACAACAAGAAGACCAAAGAGAAAAGACAACTGTAGAACAATACCCTTTAAAATCTCAATGGTTCATAGAACGAAAGGAAAAAATAATGCACTTTTTAAAACAGTAGACAGAAGCAATTTACTTCATTTTGACACATAAACATGAAATGGCTAATAAAAATCACTGCCATGATACACATTCTCCTTCCTCTAAACACACTTAATCTTCTTAGAGGTCTCACATAAATGGATCACATCACTGAAAAGCAACTACTTCTTTAAAAAAGCCTTAGACAACAATAACACTGCACAACTGATCCAAAGAGAGAGTACCCCACTCGATTAACTTAACTGGAGAATTAACATTGGCAGGCTGTCATTACCCACTTGGAAGGCAGTCACAAGAACACCACAGCCAACAGTTTTCTACTTGTGATTTATATACCTGAGGTAACGTCAAGTGGTCAGGATATCAGTTTTGCATCTTTTGTCATAAAGCCTGTTGTGCAGTGCCCTAGCAGCATCCAGCCAGGTTCACTGTTACTTTGTCATCAACCATCTTCTACTTGAATTTTCCTTGGATCCTTGCTGACCTAGTATTTACCCAGTTCAACTCAATTAAGCTTATGACATCAAAAAAGACCAATGAGGGTGGCTACAACCTTTCTAACCTTTCCAGACTGAAGAATGAATACAAACCTTAGGACTGCACGCAAGGGAAGACAGGAGCCTGGTAAGTTGGGTATCTCCTGATCTGTCCTCTTTTTTGGACCTGTGCATTAGTCCTGCCTCTTTTCTTGTTATTAAACTGGTTGTATCCTTTCCTTGTCTACACTGACACCACAAACTTATTTTACGTATATTATGAAGCAGCAGTCAAATGTTAGCTTTCTGTCTTTAACAATGTGTGCTTGAACCAATGACCTTGAAGTGAAAGGCTCGGCAGATCTTTAGCATTCCCTTGATACTCTAAGACCCCTTTATTCATCTGGTTTATAAGCAAAATGTGTGCAAAAGGAACGCTTACTCACAATTACTATTATGATCGTTCTGCTGTGGCAGTACATTGCACTGAAAAAATATGAATTACAAAGTGCATGGGTTAGTAAAATTTAAATCAAGCAAATGTTTAATATTAAGCCATTTCATCTTTTTCCAAAGTTCGGCAAATTCATTACAAAGCATTGAAATTGCACTTCAAGCCCTAAGGCTTGCAGTGTTGGAGTCTGCCTGATTAATGTAATTAAAAGAATAGCATAACTCAAAATTTGTTAAAAATTAAATATACGTGGCCTTGTTGTTTACTTCCAACTGATAGCATGATTTCTAGCTAAAAATTTGCACTGCTGAATACCTGACAAGTTGTTAAAGCACATCTCATTTCTCCTGCTGTGCATATGATTAAAAGAGCAGAGGTTAAACACAGCAATAAAAAAAATTAGGGAATTCTATTTTTGGTCACAGTGGTGCTTAGTTCCCCCTTCTCATTTTTACAGTAAGCAGGTGCTGCTAAAGAGGTGGAAAGTCTCATGACAAGAGGGCATCAAGCTGGAGAAGGGTAGGAAAATGCTTCCTTGGACAAAATCTTCCTCCCTTCCATGGTCACTAAGTGTCTTGTATTGCAGCTTTTTATCTTAGCCAAGATCCGCCTTGCAGGAGGAGCCAAGCTATATGAATTAGATTACTAGACATACATAGCTTGTGAGGCCTGAGCCAGAGTAATGTTCAATGGGTGCAAAGCTGGCAAGTTTATGTGGCGTAAAAATACTCACTTACACAGCAAGTGCATGGCAGGCAAATGCTGGCTAGCATACGGAGGGATCCCAGAGGTCTAAGAGGCAGGTCTTATGCGATGGAAATCTAATCTTCTTCACTCTGAAACCACAGTAGAAAAAGCTTACTTTTTTCTGCAAATGTTGCCTGCATATCTCCATTTTCTCCAGCAACCATTCTGCATTTTCCTTCAGCCAGTGTACTGATCAGCAGCCCCTCCCAGTACAGGAGGTGGAAAATAAGTGAAAAAATTAAAACAAGTTGGCAAATGTACCTATATATACATATTTCATGTTAGCACAGTTATGCTTTAGAAATTATGGCAACAGCAATAGAATTCTGCTGCTGTGATCATGGATAATCAAAGCGAGTGTAAAAAAAAGCCAGTGCTGAAATATTTTCAAAGGTATGAAAGTCTTTACTGTTGTGTAATTTAAATTTAGTTGCCATTACTTGAAATTTCTTTTCGTCTGTGTGATTAGAATTTAAATGCTCCCAAAGTATCTTAACAAATATAATTCCTGTTATATTGCAGAAATACTGCAGCAACCTTCTCTAAATGTTGAAAACTAACTAGGCTCCTTAATTTACTATGGAAAATACAAAGCAAAATCAGTTAAAATGTTTTGCGTATGAAGTCTTATTTGAGAATGATCCATAAGGTGAACTAATACAGCACCTTCTACTCTATTTATGCATACACACACATCACAAATCTATAGCAGTATTTTATACAACTGTAAATAGGGGATGCTTCCATTTTTGCAAGAATATTTTTTAATTCCAAAATTTTCAGTTTGAGCCCCAGTTTTGCTACCATTACATACCATGGTAATGTAGCATCTATTTTAGATATAATCCTAGTAGATTCCCTGAAATTATTTGGGGTACAGTGGATTAAGGATACCTGAATTGAATTGTAAATCCTAACTGGACACTCAAAATTTATAGTTGACGGTGGTAAAAGAAGCATAGACATTAAAAGGCTTTTCATGGGTTATCCTATGATGAGTCTGTCCAAAAGTCTCCATCTCAATAATTTCTTTAATTTTCAAATTGAAGATGAATTGATGAATAGAAGTTACTGTTTCCTAAAGATAGAGTTCAATAGTATACTAGCGTTGCATTGAAGTTTTTATGCAGCCCAAGTAAAATGGGTCTTAACAGGGAACTAGTTGACGGAGTCAATTTGCCCCCCAGGTAAAATGGAAGCTGCAGTACCCCACTGCATCATGACTGCTTGTTGTAGCATTGGGCGAGTTTAGTGTACTCTTAATGAGAACCTTTATTTATTCCCCCTGCCATACTGATCTTCCTGGACTTGACACACAGGATTGTGTAAGTGGCACAAATCTATAAAAATGGCGTTTTATACAACTGAATTTCACAGAGCGGGGTTGAGTTTCTTAACAGTCATGCTACCTTTTCTTTACTCTTCATCCATTCTTCTCCAATTGATGTGGCAGAAAGAGAAAAGGGAAAATAAAAATAAAAAATCAGATTCTATATTCCTGCATAGGTTGGAGTTATTGACACCTATTCGATTAAGCAATTAATTTTGCTTCTAAAATTGGTAGTACACGAACAGATAAGTGCTAAGGAAGAAAGCAGGTTGTCTTTTTAATTGTATTTATTCACAATTAAGTGGAACAAGAACAATTCATGTATAGTTTCCAGAATGGTAAATGTATTAAAATAGCTATCAAGCACTGAAAAACTTTCATGTCTAATTCCCAGTTCCCAGAGCAACCCACAGTCCCCTGTTTAATATACCATGTCCTGTCGGCTGTTTAATGTACAGTCTTTAAACTTTCCTGTTTCCTAAATAAGCCCCCTTACTACAGACTTCTCTCTTCTTTTAATGCACATGATTTGCTGCTTTTTAGTTTGTGCAATGTTGCCACTACTATGAAAGAAAAAAAAAATAATCCACAAGACACGTTCTCATTTTATCTTGCACTTGTCAAATACTAAGATTCTCGTAGCCTGTCAGACTTCTAAGCTTGTGTAATGTCTGTCATTTGTATCCAAAATTAATAAAGTCTATCCATGCTGTACAATTTTTCAGTTGCTCTGATTCTGATTATACACAATAATTTGTAATTTAAATTCACAAAAAATGTGCCAGTGTAGCAATGTGTTTGCGTTGTCAGTTTTAAAGGCTTGGCCTTTATGACTCTGATACCAAAGCCCTGTTCTTTCCGCTCATTACAAAGTTCCATTAATGCTTGGACTGTCCAATTACTTCTGGTAATTTGATTATGTACCCTCTTTCTTTTATTATTTACCCATTTAACTGAGGATGGATCAGAACAAAGAGAGACAATTAAATACACTGCAATAAAATCAGCATGAATAACAAGAGTAGGAACTGAAGTCAAACCAGCAGTAGTTAGGAAACATGGAGATAAGACTGAAATCCTGTCTTCAACTTTCTCCTTGTGTTTTGCTGTGCCACGGTTGCAAAGAAAAGGATATTATTTGTACATTTAGTAATTCAGAGAGCTATATTTGCAAGTACAGCAAGGAGGGAGGGACAAAAGAAAAATGAGTAACATTTGGCTCCTTACTTCCATATTGACAATTTCTTGATTTCTCACACAAAATATGATTATTAAATAGAAATGAATGATTCAGTACTGAGTTACATATCAGAGTGCATGCACCTATCAACAGACTCAAGGGGTTATTCTCAAAATGGACAGAAATGTAGTGATGTTTTTAGAAATCCCACCGGAGGGCACCACAATGTACCACTGGTAGGACTTTAAACAAAGAAAGGAAAACAGAAAACGTCAGCAACCTAGCCTCTAGCCCTCATTTTATTTTAACCTAGGCCTGCAGGCACAACAGTAATGCTAAAAATTGAAAATAGTCTCCCACAACAAGCCTAAGTGAGAGTAAAACTCTTAAGTACTTCATTTGAAATATGATCATTACAGGTAGTTTAACATTTCTCCAAATGTAAATCTTCAACTACATCCTAACTCCTGAAGAATACAAAAAGCTGGCTAAGTATTTTCCTTAGAACAAAAGAAAATCATTGAATCCTAAATGTATAACAGACAAAGATGAAAATGATAAATGGGTGCCATGAATACAAAATGAATGCTAAGAAAAACTCTGAGAGAATGTTAGGCAGATACTCAAAGTAGAATAAGCTCTACGGAACATCCCTATATTCCTCTGTTTTATTAAACAAGAGCAATACATGGAGTCTACACACATTGTCAATGGCTGCAATGTATTGCAAATCTATTCACGACACCACATTCAGTGAATCTAAAGATATAGACCTGAATTCCAGCATGTCTATGCCTGAAACATGGCCACAGCTTTGATCAATCCAAAATTCAAGACTTTTCAAGCACGGGATGTTTTTGCAACTCTCAGACCATATTTGGATGGCCTTGGTATAGAAGAAGCATGCAATACTAATCTTTATCAGTTAGAATCTATGACATTTCCTAACTGTATTCATAAGCCAAATTTGATATGAACAGTCAAAATAAACTACAGAGCAACTGGACAGATGATATTGTTTCTTGTGTAGCATTATTTGAATAGAACAAAGAGACAACAAAACTTTTACCAAGCACATGAATTCTAACACTAAGCAAATAGTAATACATGTATTAGCACGTAATTCATGCAAAATGTTTTATGCTGTGAGAACAGTTCCAGTACTCTCTTCAATATGTTTTTACAGTATTGTTGGATTCTTGTAGAACCAACCAAAAAGATCAGAAGAACCACTCATTATAAAAAGTGGAGAGCACAATGTTAATGCATTTCAGCTGAAAACATCCATGTTTGTTTGGGTTTTATCCTGGACACAGCACCATCTGCAGAGTAACTCTGCAAAACTTATGCAAAACCTATGCCAGAGCCTGCAATCTGAGACAAAGACAAAATCTGAGGGTGAAATCAGTCTGGGGAAAAAAAAAAAAGCAAATAAAGATCATACAAATACTCACCACCTTCGCATCTTAAGGTCAGCCAAAGATTCTGCCCAGTCTTACAAGTAAGAAAAAGCAAGCATTAGGTATAAACAATTAAGTATTCCTCCTCATCTGTTTTAAGCTGGTCAAGAGGAGACTCAAGATGACTTTACTACCAAATTTTCAACAGAGCAATGGGAAGCCAAGCCATAAATACTTCAGATAATAGTCTTAATCGTGAAATACTCTAAAAGACTCCTGCTGCTGTGTTTTCAAGCCCACCCTGAGGAGACACAGCACAACACAACTATTCGATGTTGGTTTTTGAGCGCCATAGCTGAAAACGCATAATAAAGTCTTTGCTTCTATAAGCAACACCGTGGATTTGAGGGAGACTCACAAAGCGCAAGGTTAGTCAAGTAGTTAAGGCATGAAAATGACAGATAGGAACCTATTTCCCAAAACAGCAGAAGAAGAGATAGTGAAGCTCAGCAGGCTGGAGCTGGTGGGAGCTGGCCATCAGCCCACACGGAAGAAGGGGATTGCAAGGACAAAATTTCCCTCTCTGCTCTGTCGCTAGAAACCTGTAAATGACTCCTGCTTCAGGATCAAATGGTGAAAGAACTAGTGTAGGAACTTGGTCATGGCCACTTTCTCTCCTATCTACACAGCTGCACGGCTATCTCAGCTTCTTCTCCTTAGGTGCTCACTAGGTACAGGGAAATGAGGACATGAGGAGTGCGCTAAACCCAAGCATATAGCTCTCCCCCCAGTACCATTTGGCAGCTTTTTCCCGTATTTCTGGTGCCTCATAATATTGTTGCAGTGCATTTAGACTCTCATGAAAGAATCGAGTATTATGCTTTGGATAAAGTCCATCCCTTTGCCAAATGTTTTTCCCATTTAAGCCATAATGAAAACATTTTGAACGATTACATTGAACCTAATGGCAACAAAGTCTTCCCTAAACTCTAGCAAGGTACAAAAACCAAATAATACGAACGATGAAGAAAACAGTTGTTTTGTTAATATTCTATTTACACAGCTGGGATCTTAGGAACTTTATCCAGCTGTATATTTAGTAAGCAAGGCAAATTAACGTGAAGAATTGCCATTTCCTAA
>Ga0065711_1026577_pt1 | contig 65329 bp, 36 predicted proteins | sample Hoacrofraction12_FD_59098 | JGI IMG/M metagenome (GOLD analysis project Ga0065711, IMG submission 59098) | Hoatzin crop microbial communities from Cojedes, Venezuela - Epithelial fraction 12 v2 (version 2) | ecosystem: Host-associated > Birds > Digestive system > Esophagus > Crop | place... | reverse complement strand
AAGGAAGGAAGGAAGGAAGGAAGGAAGGAAGGAAGGAAGGAAGGAAGGAAGGAAGGAAGGAAGGAAGGGATACCTGGGGTTTACCATTCTTCATCAAATCTGTTTTGCATGACAGGGACACTCACAAAGTTTGGGAGCACAGAATTAAAAATAAATGTCAACCTTTCTATCAAGGCTGATTCTACACTACTTGTATGGTAGATGTCAGAATGAGGAAAAGCAAGAATCCAAGCAAACTTCTAGGTCTGATGCATACATTTTTTGGAAAAAAAGTAAACTGTCTGTTAAAAGCTGTTCAGTAAATGTTCCCATTCCAAAGACTGACTGAGGATTTTTTTTTCCTTCTTTCCCACAATACTTGTCAGAAGATGTCTGTAATTTAAACACAAATTCGCTGTTGCCTGATGAAGCTTAAGATACTTGTTGTTTGAAGTAATTCCCAACAGTATTGCACTTATTCTAGAGGAGATAATGTGTGAGAAAAGCATAGACACTTCCCAGTCTCCACTGAACGAAGGACCAATGATTATAGCTTTTAGGAGGGCTGTCAGGAACATCGAAAGTGCCTGTACAATATGCTTCATCTGTAACATATTTACATGCCAGTAACCTAGTGGATCTGCTTTGGAGAGCTAAGCAATAGGCTCTCCCTCTTTGGGAGAAAACTGAGAGTGGAAGATCAACAAGGATTCCCTGCAAAGGCTGGTGAGAGAGAATATGAAAGAAATTACCCAACCAAGTATTACTACAAATTGGCTAATTTCTAAGTACAACGAATTATACCACTGCACCTGTCACAGAAAGTGTGCCTTGCAGATGACTTAGCTTCCTGCAAAGGCTGTTCCTATAGCTGAGTCATTCACATGTTGAAATGGAAAATAACAGGAAAAAAGAGAAGGATGCTAAAATAAATCTTCCACAAAAGGGAATGGATTGATACAGAAGCCCGTGATAACAAAGTGCATTCTAATGCATGGAAAAAGTGTAAGGTAGTTTTTGAAATATCAAGTGTTTTTCTGGTCTGTAACAACTGTCTGATACTATCTTTTTAGCTGGGTTATATCAAGAGTTAGTGCAGACACTACAGTGAAAAGGAACATTATCATGCTGCTGTATCAAATGGACAGACTACTCAACAGAGATATCGCCCCATTTAAGAGCAGGTCAGTGTCCAGAACACTGTGCTGCACAGACACCACTGCAAGACTGCGGGACAGGACAGTTTTTCTCTTTCATTATTTCCAAGTAAATTTAATGAAAAATCTGTGTTTTAACAAAAAAAATTAAAGAATGTCAACTTCACACAAGTAAAATGAACTGAGATGTGTGAAATAAGGAGTTAACATAACTTTACTACAGCTTTTCAGTCCAGAAATGCCCCAGAAGTATTATAGAGAGAACTAATACTACAGTTTGGGAAAAAAATTTCACTTAGCCACAACACAAACAAAACCCAACGTACCTCCAAAAATCAGAAACAACTTCTAAACAAGCAAAAAATATCTAATGTTACTTACAATATTTTAGATCACTAAAATATGTATATGTTGCTCCTGTAACTACTAGTGCACCACTTTTACAATACTGTATTAATTTCTCTAAAAGAGTCAGTGTTTGTCTCTTCCCCAACACTCCTGCTTTCATCCATCTATTCTGCTGTATTTAGTATAATTCCAAATATAGAAAAAAAATATATAGATGACTAACAGATATCATGCTGTTTAAGTTTCATGTATAGTTCAGACAAAACACCTTGTCTTTCTAGCACGTATCTTTTCAGGTAGGTATTGCAGAAGTACCTAAGCAGTCAAGGTCTAGGAAACCGATAAAAATAAGAACAGTAATATTAGATTAGACTCACAGTTCATCTAGTTCTATATCTTTGCTCCTTATGTAAGCCTTATGGCTTACAACAAAGTAAAACTCACACAGTAGACGAATGTCATATAATCTACTCCACTTACATCTCCTTGAAATTCAAATACTTACAGAATGTTTTAAACCCTGAAAAAGGCAACTACAGTGGCCACCAATCTCCTATGGAAGCACAAAAGCAAACCAGAGAAAAACCATTTTTTTTCTCTGATGGGGCTGTTCATTGTTCAAATACAGTGAGAAAAGATATCGGATTGCATTACAGATAAATCAGTTGCCAAACGTAATTTCTGAAATGGAGAATATTTTTAGATTATATGACAGAAAAAAAAAATATGGTTCTAAAATGGGTAATCTTCTATTTCACTAAATGTGCTCCCTGACTGAGACCTTGTATGCCAAGCTTCAGCCTGAAGCAAATTGTTATAGCCAAGTTATTAACTTCTAAAAATAGGGGGATGTAATGGAAACATTAAGAAACCCACTATTGGGCACAACCACAATCCAGTGGAGGATGAAACAACACTCCTTTACTTTTCCTTCTTTACCTCATCACATTAGTGCAGCTTTTGGCACTGAACTGTGTCTATGCCAAATCTGTCTTGTTTAGCTAGCTTCCTTCTAAATAGTAGCTTATGATGCTGATATTTAGTCTCTCTCGCCCTCCCTCTCTTGTTTTTAAAGAAAATTAATAGCAGCCAAATACTTCAGGTCAGGCACTTTCCATTTGTAACTCAGTACTTAAAATAGGTGCTTCTTCCCGGGGGAGAGAACAGACAGACTGGAGGATTGGAAGAGTGATCTGAAATCAAAATGCTTTGCAAAAGGAGGTTTTTGCATTTTCACTTGAACCCTTTTGAGAAATACAATAGTAGAGTGAACATTTTGTAACAAAATGTGCAGCGGTGATTTATTTTTCTGTCACGAACTGTGCATTCTCTGTGTTTTATTGCAGTGTACAACGTTTCTCATCATCTGCTATTTATTTTACATTCAGCACTGTAAAACCAAAGAAGCACTGACTCACGAGTCAGCAGGTGGGTGCCCCTCTTCAGAGGCATTCCGTGTATTTTTGCCAAACCATTTAGCACATCTGTAGCCTTCACTAAATCATTTTTTAAAGTAATATCAGTAATAAGAGTCAGAAAGCCTTGAAAGGTATGTGTGGTATGTGTTCTGCAAACAGGCTCTCAACAAAAATCCCCAGAGCTAGGAACAACAGTAAAAATCATCTCAAAGGAGCAGTAGAGAGTGGAGAAATTGGATCTTGGTGTAGAGGACATGCTATTTATGGAGGTCAATCTGCATCAGCGACATAACATTTCAGGGCTATTCAGCTATAAACACGTTCTTGTGAGTCGTGCAGGGTTTTAAGGAAGAGATGAAAAGATGAGCACACAAAATGAGTGTGTATGAGTGCTTGTATCCCAAACCCAAAGAGATTGCTTTTCTACTCTGCCCACACTGGGGTACTTTGCAATCGAGGCAAAAGTGGACTGGAAAACAGGTTTTAACAGTTCATAAGAGCTAACTAAATCCGTACTCTGGACTCACAGAAAATGGATTTGCAATGCAGGAGGTTTCAGAAGCATCAAGGAGACTTACAAACTTGCTAGTGCCCACGCTCCTGAGTCACCTGGACAGTCCAAAAGTTGCTCCAAGTACTCCTGCTGGGCAGAGTCCTAATTCTGTAAACATTTCACTGCACCTAGATACCTGTCTGGATACAGACAGCCTTTCAAAATCAAGTTAAAGTCTCTTGGAGTGTGTATGGCACAGGAGGTCTGCCCTTATGCACAAGCCTGCAGAACTAGACAATTCAGAAATATCTAGAGCAGTAGGCGACTTCTTAGAGTATTTTGCTTGCTTGTGGGGACAAGAGATTAGATTTTCAGACCTTAAATGCCGGACTCTATTTGAGTTCCACTTCTAAATCTATCTCAGTCCCTTTGGTAACGCTTTGGTTGTTTGACAAGCAGGGTAATCACTTGTCATGCCAGACGTTCCCATGTGTTTTTCAGAAACATTATTGGCTAGTGAAACAGCATTTTCCAGACATTTTCTAGCTTCTAAGGGTGCTGTTCTCTAATTGTTACTTCACTACGCTTCCAATCATCTGGTCGTCTCAGCAAGACTGCCTCATTTGCTTGCCCAGGAGCAGAATGCTACACAGATACAGACCAGAAACAACATGTGACAGTTGTAAAACATCTTCTCTTGGTTTCTGCTAATATAGTTTAGACAACACATAGAACAGTACCCAAAAAATTTCCATTTCTGTTCAGTCTCAAGAATATGAATGTTTATGTGTCTCCAGACCCTTTCTTGTTTTAGTCACTGTAGGCACCAGGAAGTTCCAGGGAATCTAATAACGGAAAATTACTTCTTGTATGTGACATGAAATTTGCAAAGTTTATCAAAATATTTGTTATTTCTTAGTTGAAGGAATATTGTTCAGAGCCTGAAATATTGCAACTGTTGGCCTGGATACTGAGCTTCAGTAAATAAAAAGTCCTCCATGTTTCAGAAAGTTTATGTTTTACAGAAAAAGCCATCTGACTATCTACAGTTTCCATTGTTGAAATTGCTTCGCTTTCTTTAGCACTCTGTGGGCACTTTGTTCAGGGATGCCTGCTACCTGCTAGTCCTGTGAGGTCCCAAAAGCAAAAGAGATGCCAAGCAACCAAGTATTTTGATGGGTTGAACACTGAAATACCAGATCTGCCTCAATGGCTGAAATGTGATGAATATGAGATAAGAGACATGGAGTCCATAAAATAATGTTGAATACAAAATGTTGCAAAAAAGAGAATAATCATTATTTAAAAAAATCCAGAAATGCTGGAGGGACACTGAAAAAGAATAAATAAGGAACATGGAGAAACTAGAAAATCCAAGCAATTTTAACGTAGAGGAAAAATTCTGCTAATTTTTGAAATAAATTTTAACCTGGAAAGCTTCATGCAAATTAAACAACATGTTCCAAACTCAACAGTGACATGATTCCTCAAGGCCAATTATAACCAATAAGTGTAAATCATTTCAGTTAACTGGAAGTAATGGGTACAAAAGAAGCAACTTTTATAAGGCAAAACATAAATAGAAAATGTGTTCTGATAATAACAGATAGTAGTTAGTAGGCATTTCCTTGGGAAGGATTGGTAGATAAAAATATAAAAAAAAGCAAAACAAGAAACTATTTTGCAGATACTTTTACAAGCAGACCAGAAATACCTGGTACGTACACACAAGAGAGCACTGCTGCTCTATGAGGCCCAAGCATTCACCTAAGATGCCATGTTAGCATATGGGACACTGGTCCTGGTTAACACAGACAGAATTCATGTCATGCCCTTTTTCCTCTTGCTTCCACTCATGCAGCAGTGGCCAAGAAGATACAGGAGAGCTCCATTTGTGTGCTGTCGCTACTCACGATAATGACAATAAAAGAGTTCACTTCCTGGCAGCAGAATCTGCTCTGCAAGCACAACAGTAAAAAATTATTTAAGGAAAGAAAGAAATGTTCTGAAGAGGATCATGGTGTAATACAATCATGAGAGAAATAAAACACTCTTGAGACAAGAATTTCCTTCTGTTTGAGGAGGAAAGAGTGTTATTGTAACATTTCACTTGGAACAGAGAACAGATGACAAGCTCAGAAAATTTCAGTCTTACTTGCAGCTGAACAACCAGTATTAGCAGTGATTTTACTGTACAGGACTGTAACGACTGTGTTAGCCATTATCAGACATATTTTGTTCTTTCAGGTGCTCATCTTGTCCCACTAAGCAGATACCACTCCTCTCTACAACCTGCTGCTTTAAAACTGGCTTTTGTTTTTAGACAGTCTATGTCTCTTCAAAACCTTGCAGCTTGTACTGTCATTTACACCTCTACAAACCAAGTGATGCACATGCAAAAAGTACCCCCAGACTGGCCTGACAAGATATACCACTTTTTATGTGTGTTTGTGTCACTATCTACATGGAAAAGATACCAGGCCAGTACAGTCCTTTCAGTGTCGCTAAGCGTATTAACTACCTTCAGTGAATCAGACTTAGGGGGGATGGATCCCTTAAGTCTATTTGTAAAACAGATTCTCGTGCAGAAAGCGGTAGTTCAAGTACAAAATGAGCACACTTCCCATTTGGAAGGTACACAAGCGCTTTAGAAGCAATAGGGGCTACCTTTCCCTTTCCAGACAGCCAGCTGATTTCATCAGGTGAGGTTTTCAAAACATGACTTCAGAGCAGTATCAGTGAAAGCCAATTAAACTTGTGTTTCTATTCCACTTAGATATTTCTGAAAATCCCAACCCTCTACGATAAGTTCATACAGAAATTTAGGTGTCTGACTGTGACTTAAAGTGTCTGAACAGTGCCTAAGTGTGCCTAGAAGTTGCTGAGCCTCATATTCCAAGCTCAGATACTATCTTGTGTTGGAAGTGCCTCCTATCCCTATGGTACCTACAGTTACACAGACACTTATGTAGGTACCTATAAGTTGTCATATGCATTTGATCAAACACTGAACTTGATGAATGGCTCAGAGCCCTGTGTCTCTCCTACACTCAGGAAGACTTCCCATCAATACCCTGAGGTAACAGTTTGATAGTCTGTTGAATCTGATGAGTCAATTGGTTAAAAAGGAGAAGGAGAAAACACATGATTGATTTTTGGCTTCGTGGTTCAAACCTTCACCTGGGATCTAGGAAATCATATTCTTTGGTGGGTTGTGGATTTGGGGTTTGGTCGTTTTGGTTGAGTTTTGAGTGGGATTTTTTGCATATGCAATTATTTATTTTAAAAATATGACAGTTCACAGAGGAAATAATGAAATTATTCATTACCCCCGGACTGTTGTTTTGTGCTAGTTTTTTTCCTGGGCTGTAGGAAGGCTGGATTTATGTTTCTGGTCTAAGCTATGCCACTGGGACTTGAAGATAAGGCTTAGCCCAGTTCCAATGACTACTGTACTGGATACACATTGGATACACACAAGTGTCAGGGAAGTCTTTGCTCTGCTCACAGGAGAAAGAGCTGGCCATAAGTACTTAATTCTAGAAAGTTCATAGCTGACATTCTGCTATCAGAGGTATTTCCAGTGGGAAATCACTGCCTTCACTGTGTTCTGGAATATCATGTCTGACCATGTCCAACTCTCAGGGGTTAAACCCCGTCTCTATTTTCAGCTTCTCAAAGCAACTGCTGCTCAAGCAGCTGACTCCTGCTTTTTTTTTTTTTTTTTAAGATTATCTCTTGCCTTGTCACTGTAACCAGAAAATGTTTGTGAATTTACGGGAATGGGAAAAGTGCAGTTTATTTTTTGAAAAAATCTTTTCAAATCATGAGCCTATGGCTCCTTGCTTACCTGTTGTAAACATCCATCCACTTTTCAGAAATAAATACAGAGAATTTCTAAACAGCTCCCATCTCGCTACTTCTGACGGGCAGCTTGGCCCTCGAAGCACAAGGTCATATTTCGGTGTACCAGTGAATTGTATTTTAACACTTAGCAGAACTCAACGATCTGTTGCAGAAGAGAGTCCTAACCTGTCCCAAGAGCACAGTGGGGCAAGCATGGACAGCTCCCTTAACTATGAGTTTAAAGAACAAGCAGGTAGAACCACGGTAACATTTCTGCCATGAGAATAAGCCTAAAAGAAAATCCAGTTAGATATACAACGCAGGTTTTTAATCTTGATGTAATGGAAACACAGAAGGTTTTACCAGACTGATGTTGCCCAAGCAAAAGGTGGATTTCTCCGGGTGGCAAGCCCTTACCGTGTGTTTCTCCCCCTCAACCAACCTTGACAGAGAATAGCATTATGATCACCAGGCAGCACTTCTTTTGCTAATGCATTCAGATTTAAATCTGAATCTTTTGTTGTCTTTGATCAAAATGCCAATAAAAAAACTACAGTTGCTACTGTTATTTCCATTAGGGTTAATAGTATTATTCTGTACATTATCACTCTAATTTGTAGAGGTTAAATAAAAAAATTTCATCATGTTAACAACCATCTAATTCAGTAAAGGAAATTTATCTTGTTAGAACTGCATTTAAAGATTTAGTGAAGCTATTAGTGATTATTTTTCTGGCGCCCATAAAAATATATTTTTCTGTGAAAAAAATTAACCAAAGTTATGCAGTTTTAATTATCGTCTCCTTCAGCATAAGAACACCAAAGGATGGAAATGTGACACTAAATGTAATAAAGAAGCAACAGTGTTTGGATAATATTGCAGAGGAAATCAAATATTGTGAAGCATGGAATTACACACCAGAAATCTCATATAAATTTAGATGAAAAGTTCTAATGGGACGCCTTTTAATCTAATGAAAACAAATGAATTTGCAAAGGACAATCTATGTTATTTAAGCTATCAAATTTGATAAAATGTTTTCAGAAAGGTTTAGGTCTAATTGTATTTTCAAAAAACAACAGTTGACAGAGAAATGTAATCATCTTCTTGAAGAGAACCAAAAGAAAAAATTAATGAAACTAGGATGCTACAGAAGAGAAAATGATTCTGATATGCACCTTGTTTACCAGAGTAGAAACACATTCAGCAAAGTAGATATTGAAACATCAAACTTGCTTTATCATTATTGTTTCATCAGTATATCAAATGTTCAAATGACTACTTCTTGAAATATTCCTTTCTTCATGACTCGTCAAGTTTCTATCTACTGATTAGCTACAACTAATCCGACACATGCCTATAAGACAATGTAACATTAAACAATGACTTCCCTCAGACACACTTCTTTTGCTGACAAATTTTCATATGAGTTAATTAATTAATTAGACACTGGTAAATGATCTGACATTATTTCTCCTGTTAGTAGCAATGACAAATGAAACACTTTATGCTTGCGTAGTTCTATATATTTGGATCCTTGCACTATTTCTTTAGGCTTTCTGACAAGGTCAAAAACCTGTTTCTAATTTATTGCTCTTTTCTAAGCGTGTCTTAATAAAACGAATGCAATAAGTGATAATGCCTGATGATACTGTAACACCATTTATCATGTTTCTTAAATAAGTTTGTGTTATTTGTTTTGTTTATAATGAATGAAAACTATTTGGAGATGTGAACAGCTCTGTATATGTATTGCAATGATTATGTGAAGGCCTCACTCTCAAAAAATGTGAAATAATTTTCCTTAAATAAATGAAAACCTGTGCTCCCTTTTAGCTTGATGGTGCACTAGTTCAGCTGGGATTTTCACCTATATTTTTATACTTATTACACTATTTCCTAATGCTAAAAAAATTATGTTGTTTACTCGTAATCTGGTATTATTTTTTATAAGTGCAAGGAATGTTTGATTTTATAACCAAATTTGAAGAAGCACAAGCATTATCCACTTCTGTTCTCTTAAACCATCTTAGAGCTAATTTTGACTTCCAGCAGACTTCTGATACAATTAGCTATATAAGTTTTAAATATCAAAGAATATTCTAGACTTATTCTGTTTGAATTATACACCAGGTCTTGAAGAAAGTTTTAAAGGACTTAGCTCATTGGAAGTCATTATGCTCTTCATGGGCAGTCAGAACAAATGTTATTAAAATGAATATCTCAGTGAGATTCAATTATTTATCACAGGTTTTGCTTATAATGATACCACTTTCCTTTTTTTATATCTTGACAAAAATTTGTATGAAATAATAGTTATTCACAAGCTAGTGTTATTTGACTTCAGCAAAGAAAAAGATTTTCCTTTGCCTCACATTTTTTTTTCTTTTGCTATGCTTTCTAAAGAGGGATTCTGCTTTCATGTTGAAAGGAGTTTTTCAGAATTAGATTTCCGGGAGGGTATAGTAGATGTGAGTAATTTGAAATTAACTCTTTCTTCCTGATGCCTATAGCTGGACACACTGAGGTCAAGTCTACAAAACTAAGGTTAACTTCAGGATTATAGCAAAAGCATAGACCACAAGCTCTGAGTATGGTATTGTGCAACAAGGTACATATGTATGTTCCCAAGGATGTGTTATCCAGGTCTAACGTAACGGAAAATGCTTACTCAAATTCACTCTATGAATTACTTACTAACAACAATTAAGCAAAATTACTGTATTTCATAAGCAGTGTTCTTACAGGATTTTGGTTACTTTTAAAAGCAAGATATGTTTTATAATGTCCATTTTCAAGTATGAAAAACAGTACTTAAGTATGCGTTATAAGCTTCCTTTGCATTCAGTTACTCTTCCCAATAGTCTACTAAATGCTGAGATTTCTTAAATAGTCCTGTTCATCAGATCATGAAAGCAGCCTATTCTGCTTAGCAGATCACAGCAGTCTGAACTCAAAAGTTCCTATCTATACAGCTCAGTGGGCTTTTTAACAACACCAGAAAAATATTCAGACACGTATGCAATTGTGTAAATAAAAGTTTGTGCAGTCATAATATCTAGAGATTGCATTCATGGAAGAAAACCCAAGTTTGGGTAAAGTTGCACATATTTATGCTCAGTCTATTCATTAGCAACCTTCTAGTACTCCTTTCAGATGCAAATTTAAAATCCTAACTGCTCTTCTCCCTTCCTTTCATCAACATTGAGATCCTTAAGTTATTAACATAGCTGCTAATTGCCCTACACATGCACACATCCTTTAGTGAGGTGACGTGCTGTCTTTCCAGTTCTGGTGATGACCCTGACTGTCCTAGCTCAGCCCAGCCTGGCTGACCTTACCACTTTCTGTGAGGTACAACATCGTTTTCCATCCCATGAGGCAATGTTCAAGAACATTTCAAAGCTTTTGCATACACAAAATTTTACATATCCTTGGATGGCAGTTTCTATAACTGCTTTATTTGCCTGCTCAACATTTGGTGTATTCTTCAAAAGCAATGTGACTGAACAGCCAAGGTGAAACCTGCCAGTTTCTCTTTTCTTGACTTCCGTATTCTGCATACATAGGAACACCCTGAGAGCAGGACAGTCCCCTTTCCCAGAGGAGATGGAGCAGCAGCAGGAGATCTTGTGACCCACCAGCAGGAGTAAGGACCAGAATGCTGTTAAGAACACCTGGGAGCAGACATGCAGCCAAACTTAGGAACGACAAAACCAAAGAAATATTAGGCCTTCGGTAGACTTTGTTGTAAGACAGAAACTGGATTAAAAATAAACCTTGAGGAAAGAATCTACCCTGTGGGGACAAGGGTGGTGAAGGAGATTTGTTTGCAATTTATATTTTAATTTGTCATATCTAAAAGATCTGACTTTCACTATTAGATACCTCAAACCAGGTTGTACCATAATAAAACCTAGCTTTACAGAAACAAAGTTCTTCTAGTTTTGTGAGCTGCAGGAACAGGGCTGAGACCATGGCACATCAAAGCTTCAGTCAGCTTAGGCTCCTTACATCAACCACAATTTCCCCTGTCCTCTGACGTGCATATCACCAGGTTTTTCTAAACAAACATTCTTCCATAATGTTTTCCCATATAAATCTTTGCTGGGCAAACTGACCAGTGGAGGACACAGTAGAAACTGGGCATGCTACGTATACTCTAAATAGCATGATATTCAAATAAAAATTGTAGCAGGCAAACACACACACAGAGAAGAGACTGACGGCCAGGTACTGTGTAGGATGGATGGCTCTATACTCTAGCAGTTACTATAAATCAGCGTGGATGTAAGTCTTTTCACATTTAGCCACAGAGCTAAATTTATGTCCATGGCCACCATACACTTAGCAGTATAGGCTTAGTCATCAAGTGTCAGAGATCATGCAGGAGTCTTTTAGAGATTTAGACAACTACAGCTGAGCAGGCTATATTTTTTTTTTTTTTCTAAACAACCAGATGGGATTAATTTGATTTCAAGGGAGATTCCTGTTTCAACTTTTCAATCCATTTTCACCATTTAGTTCTAAAAAATTAAACCAATTATTTGGCATTTCTGGTGAAATAAAAATTCATAAATGGATTTGGAAAATTTCATTTAGGGAAAAAATGCATTTTATTTCAAAATGAAACTTTCCTTTACTTCTATTTACTTTTAATTACTTTATCCTCTGAACATTATTCTGTTCTATGTCAAGAGGTGCATAATGCAATACTGTGCACTATAGCATTTATGTCATTTATATTCTGTTTTTCAGTTTTAAAATATTAGGATAAATGTGACTTGGGATGAATGGAAACTTCCTAATTTCTAGTTCAGTGTCCTCTTTTCATGGTGAGAAATGTCTGGATCCAAAGGCCATAGAACTGAACAGAAGCAGTTCATGTCGAGATGCCTTGAAGAAATCAGAGACCATTGCTTCACAAAACCAATCTCACTAATCTCCCAAGACTTCCACTACAGCTGATGGAGAGACAGAAGCATCTCTACAGGCAATTCAGAAGAGGATTCCATAATCCTCAGAAGAGGAATCCTGAATCTAGTATTATATTCTGCTTTGGCCTCAGGAGGAACCTCACTCTTCCTATTGATTATTTTCAACCTGGGGAGATCAGCCACCAGAGACAAGGGGCAATCTTCATGTTTACAGAAAAATGGTTCAGCTGTTCCAACCATAACTCAGACACGAGTTGATCTAAGGTATAAACTCACATGTTGGTATCTGTAGCGGTTGTCTTGACTTCTTACTACTTATAAAATATTACAACTTGAAATATTAAGTATTCCTATTGTTTGGACCCCATTAAGCAGAGATAAACAATACATAAAATAATATTAATATATTAAAATGTATGTTGATATTGATATTCTATATGTACACATGTATGCATACTTTGAATTTTGGGTGAAAAAAGACTTTTTAACAAGTTTTTCTTGTGTTGTGAATAATTCTTTTGTGACTTATTTTTCCTTCATCAAAGTGACTTAAAGAGAGATTGTTGGCTTCATCAAGGCAGGATTTACTGGGTAGGTTCAATAAAAAGGAAAAAAAATCCAAGCAGTTCTGCTTGTAGATAATTTCCACTTCTGTTTGTTTCATTCTCTACATGAGACTGGGACATTTAATGAACATTGACAGCACTGCAGCAGTAACAACTACACCTCAGCAACCTCCATGAAAGAAACCCTAGTGTTGGAAATTAATTTCTTACAAGGTGACAACTCCATTTTCTTTTCACTTCAGCAGATGAAAAACTTACTGCTTGGTTTGGGGTGCACGTAACAGATAGTACCATGAATATTCTGTCACAATTTCATTCCTAGTACTCTGTGCCAATGACAAAGCAAAAGGCAGTCAATATGGCAATGCTTATTAATGCTTGAGGTTAGATATGAAAAAGATCAAGTAATGCTCTAATCAATCTTGCTGTCAGTTGAACCAGTCTTGTTCCATAGAGTGTATTTTCTAGAGCTAATGTCTCAAGCAATGAGGCTATCACAATTGCTCCTTGAGATTATCCACAGCTACATATGAATCATTCATTCATATTTAACCCATGTTTTCTTTCAGTTTAACTGCTGTGGTGAGTTGACCTTGGCCAGCTGCCAGATGCCTACCCAGCTGCTCTCTTGTTAACCTTCCTCAGCAGGACAATATAAGGACAAATAAGATGAAAACCCTCATGGTTCTAGATAAAGACATGGTGATGACTCACCGGCTACTGTCACAGGCAAAACAGACTCGACTAGTGGAAGATTAATTTGTTGCTAATTAAAATAGACTTGGATAATGAAAAGCAAAGACCAAAACTAAAATATTTTCCCTCCACCCCCTTTGTCCCAGGCTCCACTTCACTCCTTCACCCCCCACTCCTCTATCTCCTGTCCTCCTGAATAACACAGGAGGATAGGGGATGGAGAGTTACGGTCAGCCCATAACAGTTCCCTTCTCACCCTTCTTCTCCCTCACACCTTTTCCTCCTTCTGCATGGGCTCTCCATGGGCTGTGGTTCCTTCAGGACACATCCACCCGTCCTGGTGTGGGGTCCACCATGGGCTGCAGTGTGGGTATTTGCTCAACTGTGGACCTCCATGGGCTGCAGAGGTACAGCCTGCTTCACTATAGTCTTCTCCAGGGGCTGCAGAGGAATCTCTGCTCCAGCTTCCGAAGTACAACCTCCCCCTCCATTTTCTTTCGCCTTGGGAACCACCTACAGGGCTGTTTCACTCCTCACAGCCACTGAGGCTTTCTTCCCTTTCTTAAATATGTTTTCCCTGAGACACCACCTTCTTGGCTGCTGGGCTCAGCTGTGCCCTGCAGCGGGGTTGGTGGGAGCCGGCTGGAACTCACTCTCCTCCCCGAGGCTGTCCCTTCAGCTCTTCACTGCCAGTGCCTGGGCACCTGCACCCAGTACAACTGCATGCCTTACAAGACTATAAAAAACTTTCACCTCCTTGGTGTCAGAACTTGACCCCACTAACACCCATGACAAAACTTTGGTACTGTTTTTACCTGTAGCATTTAGTTTTGCTTAGTCAAGACAAACATACTTAGTGCTTTTAAACTTCCCTTACAAAGGCAGAACTTATAAACTGCCTTCCTTATAAATTTCCTTCTCTGTTCTTCCAACACCCTCATTGTTATTGCATTTGTAACTGTAACTGAAAGAACGCAAATCCTTAAACTTGTAACTGTATATACTACTACTTATCCTGTTTATCCTTACTATCATTTGTTTATAATTCTTTGATTCTCAGCCTGCAATAAATCATTTCTATTGATCTGAATTTGTTAGGTAAGATTCCAGGAGTTTTTGATTCTAATGCTTTTTAAAAAATCCTATTATATCACAGCTAGACTCTCATTTTCATCTTTTGAGCAATTTTGTCAAAAGTATTTTGTCTTCTAGCAAAGTACACCCTTTGTGTTTTAAGGATGCTCATTAGTTTAGACTTTAGTTAGCTTTTCTCAATTTTGTTTTTCCACAGTTTTAGCAGAAGTTTCATTTTAAGAAACTGTAATGTCAAAGTGACTGGGTAGTTTCGTGAGAGTAGTAGTGGAAACCTTGGAGACCAAAACAAGTAATATTTGAGGAAAATGCTGGTGAGCATAGCCAAGAAAGTAAGCATAGAAGGAAAGAAAAATCATCAAGACTGAAAGGTAGAAGAAGAAGAAAATTGCTGAACACTTCCTTGATTGACCTAAAGAATAGGACTTCAGTGACTTCAGTCAATGAAATGGATGAGGACGAAATTCATTTGGAAAAGACAAAGAAAAAAGTTGAAGGAGAAGGCTAGATAATTCATGTTTTGCATACAACAAATTTCCCAGGATAATGTAATTCCCTCTGTAAGCAGATAAAGTAGCATAACGTAAAGTAAAATAAAGAATATATTTTTACATTATGAATATGTCTAAGGACTGTTAAAGCAAAGCAGATCCCAGAAATCCATGAGGCTGTATTTGATAATGTTTAATACTATATATCAGGACTGGTGGCTGTATTGTCTTTTGCTTAAACAACTCTACAGTGAGTGTTCTTACGTGACTTGAAAGAAATGAACAATAGTGACCATAGACAGAAAAACTGATTGAGAACAGTACAGCTACTAGTGATTCTCTGGATCTCTCAGAGGACCTAATCTGTGTAAATGTATCATGGGTGCTCAAGTAGAGATTTCAGAGATAGATTTAAGGACTACAACACACAGGAGGCACTTTACCTTTAATGAACACACACACATCATTAACAACCTGTCATGTAACAGATGTAGAGCACACAACAAATAGTTAGACACGCTGTTCCAAGGAGAACAAGTCACTATATTTTTTGTTCTTTTGTTATACAGCTGCAATTAGAAACCCTACATTTGTTTTATGTGACAAATCCTATGTTATGATTATATCTGTTCTAGGAGCAGTGATCAAAATTTTGTAGGTATCATTCTGTATCTTTTAGCAGTTTACATGTAAAAATTAGCAAAACAGTCTATTTTCTTACAAACAAAACAAAGATGTGAGTTAAAGGTGACCTGCAGTTTAAGTAACTAGATGTGGTTTTTATGTGCTGAAAGTCCCAATTAGCAAGGGCAATAGGAACAATCCTCACATAAATATTTAACATTCTTTGTGTCTATGCAGCACAGGTCCCTTGAAATCCAGAATAATGTACCCATTACCTGATGCACCAACTTTCCTGTATGCTGCAGTCTGACATCACGCTTACGAAGGAACCTCAGTTAATTACAATGAAAGAATTTGGGTAAGTAAAGGAATTTTATACTGATCAGATTTGAGATAGTCACATGAGTACTTCAAGATCCAGAATGCATACTTTGCTGATCAAAAAAATAGGCTATATGGTCAAGATTTTATATATTTATGCAATGCACCAAGTTTAAAAATCTGTGGGATTCAACTTTAGTATGTTTAGAAAGTTTCCTTCCTCTCTCATGTATTCAGATGCTGAGTCAGATTTCCTTGTGGCTGTAACTAGATTATCAGATCATCCAGAAAGAACTTTCATGTCTAGTTCCTAAGTATTCTTTATTACAGTTTGTATTATTTCTGATATATATGAGCAGTTTTCAGGAGTTATAATCACTTTTATTAGACTACCATTACCATTTCATATACCCAGTGGCATTTAATAGCTGCAGCAAAAGCAGAAAAAAAATTAAAAATCATGAGAAATATTTCAAAAGTTGTATTTTTAAATATAAGATTGCAGAAAAATTTGTAACAACCTCATTATAACTTAGAAGAAATGTTTTTGTGTTAATGGAAGTACAGGCCCAGACATGTTTTCTCACCCTGAATAGAACCTCTGGCATGTAAAATCTACAGTTTAAGGACACAGTTGGTTTGAATTCATGAAAACCTCTGAGCAGTAACAGTTTACAGGCTTTCACCACAAGGTACTGCAATTTGATTTTCGTATAGTTTGGCACTTTGTCTCATAAACCTTCCATTGCTACAAAATTTACAGCAGTTGACAAAGAAGTAACCTCATATACAAAAAGCATGGAATATGTGTAACATGCATAAAGCTGTTCATAAAAAGTGTTGCAGAAAACTAATATCCAAGCAGTCACATGAGGAATTTACTATCTTCCTTATCAAACTACAGTACACCTATTACCTTTGTACCATAGTTAAAATTATCCAGAGATTGTATTTGTCATACAGTCAGTACTCCACAGCATTTTGTGTGATTTATTTTGCTAAGAGAAACACTTCTGAGAAAGATGGACAAAATCTACAAATCAAAGAGAAAGCAATGACCGGTGTTGTCATGTCACAGTGACAAAGTAACCTAAAAAGGTGTGAAAAGGTAACACAGTAGTTTCCAAGCTGCTCCACTTCTGAGATCACAATCTTCCTTCCGTTGGCAAAATCTACATTCACGGTTACTTAGCTGAAAGCAGAGGGATCTGGGCTCTGACCTTCCTGAAACTGCTTACAAACACTATGGGTAAACTATATTTTAGGTACCCAAATGAAGTGTTTAACACTGGAACATAAACTCTCATATACTGAGACATGATCTTTTAATGCCTATTTTTTCGTAAACCATTGTACAATCATTCTTTATCTTCCGTTTGGTAAGATAAATAATCTTAGTAGCAGGAGTTTTCCACTTTGCAGTGGCCTTCAACTGTGTTTAGTCAGTCCTGTGGCACTTCTCTAACTCCCCTCTTGTTTATCTTCATGGTATTTTCTGAGAAGACATTTGAGAATTGTCTTACGTAATAATAACAAATTCCAGTGATATATTACGTGGTAGCCAGAGGCTTCTGCTTTATGCCATGAAGAATGAAGTCCCCTACATTGCAGAAGACTACTTCAGATTTCTAAATTCTTTGTGAATTTTATAGGTAGGTAAGAAGCCTGTCATACAGTTTACAGAATGGTATGGCCATCTGATATTTGTAAATTTGCTCTATCCGCATGTCTGCTGAGCATCTTATATTTGTAGATGTCATTCTTTCCCATGTTTATTCACGCAAACACTGATTTGCATCCTTTTTTTTTTCCCAAATTGTCCCCAACTCAAGAAAAGATAGAACTGGATTTTTTTTTTTTTTAAATGCCACTTATCCTATTATTTTGCCTAAATGATCCTTCCTAAAAGAAGCATAACATGATTTTAACATTCCAGTCATGTGAATTATCCCTTCCGGTTTCTGTTATACAAACCAGGTTGTGCTTATGCTCATAAATAAGCAATTCCATTTCTGCTTGTTTATTACCCAAGCTCCTATCACTGGTGTATAGTCAATTAAAGATTAAAGAATTTCTTCTCTCTTCGTCCTTTGGTGTCTTGATTAATTTTGTTCTCATCATCACAATTGTGTGCTGAAAGTTCATGTGTTTCCTCTTTTCACCCTTCTTTTTTATTTGATGTCATCCTAACTACTGCAGTATACTTCTTTGGTACTTCTCTCAGTGATGTTTTCTAAAGAACAGTAGAAGGTTTTAAGGACTTTCTAATGTCTGCATTGAAATTAATTCTCAAAACTGACTGCCATTTTTCTATCACAGTAACACTTGAATAGAAATCCATAGTTGGTTGGCAACATAGTATATCATGCCTCTGTTTTTATTTTGGAAGGAAGTAAATGATCTACTTCAGGATTGTTGATATTGTGCCACGTTTCCTATCTTTTTCATCATAATAATTTCAGGTGTTGCAAAATACTTTATAGTAGCTAACAATCCACTTGAAGTCGTGTTATCTATTAACTTTAAACTAGAGTGCTACTGGACCATGCTAGGACAGACTGAATTAGATGTCACTTCATATCAGTAAAGATCATGATCAAATTCCTATTATAGCAAAGCAAAATAAATTGTGACATGGTGGTATGAAGCCCATACCACCTTTCACCAAGCTGTCAGGCTACAAAAGTTGCACAATTAACAAAAACAATTATATTCACAGGCAGTCATTCTTAAATGTGTTGTTTCTTAGAAAATTTTTATAAATAATTCAAGTTATGACTTTAGTGTTTAAATGATCAAAAATTTTTCTGCTTAAATAATGATGTGATTTTACTAGAGACATTTTACCACCATGGAAATCACAGAAACAGAAAACTTCCTAAGACTTCTCTGTGCACTCGCAGCCCAGAAGGCCAACCACATCCTCGGCTGTATCAAAAGCAGCATGACCAGCAGATTCCGCCCCTCCCCTCCGCTCTGGTGAGACCCCACCTGGAGTCCTGGCATCCAGCTCTGGAGCCCTCAGCACAGGAAAGACATGGAGCTGTTGGAGATGGTCCGGAGGAGGGCCATGAAAATGGTCAGAGGGCTGGAACACCTCTCATCTTACTCTATTTTCGTATCTTCTCTGAAAATTCATATCCTCAATTTTCTCATTACAAGAAACTAGCCTTAAAGTTAGTGCTTTGTTAATCTTGTCTTTTTTGTATATTATACAACAATTCAACTTAATTTCAGCCTCAGTAATTTCAATCACATGTACAGATGCCTTTGGCTATAGATGCGAAGTCAACCATTACAATATCTTCCTTCAGAGTGAATCAATTTTATGCCTTCGGGACACATGACTGGGTGTCTCTGCCAGATGAGCTAAGTGTATATAGGAAGAACAAGAAAGTATCATGCAGACATGACAGCTCAAGTCCTAGAAACTGTATAGGGTCATTACCATAGTGCTGGGACTCCTATTTCCACTGTTGTCACATACCTTTTACAATTATTATAAAGTTTCTGATATTCTAGTGGAATTCGGAAACATCTGAGACACTTTCCTTCAGACAACTGTGCTCTTCCAATGGCATTCTGTAGAATATAACCAACTTTTCACAGAAGCATGGTTTCCCACCATCAATACTATCTGACTCTCTCTAAAGGGCCAGAGGAGTAGGAAAAAAAACTAATTAAAAATCAGTTTAAACCCTTCTCTGTTCTTCTGTTTTTTAAAAAAATCAGAAAATATCAGCTGTTCTGAGTTATCAGATAGCATGCTCCATTGATAATTAGTTTCCTTCAAATGAAATAGGGTGAAGATCAGGTCCAGAAAACAGAATCTGAATTCATAAATGTGTCTACATATGAACTAAGTGTCTAAATTCCTAGTAGAGTTCACAGAGACCTGTTCAACACAGGCAGTGGAGTCCAGAGAACTAGTTAATCACAGAATCACAGAATGTTCGGGGTTGGAAGGGTCCTCTGGGGATCATCTGGTTCAACCCCCCTGCCGAAGCAGGGTCACCTACAACAGGCTGCACAGGACCTCTTCCAGGAGGGTCTTGAATATCTCCAGGGAACAAGAGTTCACAACCCCTCTGGACAGCCTGTTCCAGTACTCTGTCACCCTCAGAGTGAAGAAGTTCTTCCTCATGTTCAGCTGGAATTTCCTGTGCTTCAGTTTTTCCCGTTGCTCCTCGTCCTGTCGCTGGGCACCGCTGGAAAGAGTCTGGCCCCATCCTCCTGACTCCCACCCTTGAGATATTTCTAAGCATTTCTAAGGTCCCCTCGCAGCCTTCTCTTCTTCAGGCTGAACAAGCCCAGCTCCCTCAGGCTTTGCTCATAGGGGAGATGCTCCAGTCCCCTCATCTTCAAAGCCCACTGCTGGACTCTCTCCAGCAGCTCCTCATCTTTCTTGAACAGGGGAGCAAGAACTGGACAGAGGACTCCAGATGGGGCCTCTCTAGGGCAGAGTAGAGGGGGAGGAGAACCTCTTTTGACCTACTGGCCATACTCCTCTTGATGCACCCCAGGATCCCATTGGCTTTCTTGGCAGCCAGGGCACACTGCTGGCTCATGGTCAACTTGTCATCCACCAGCACTCCAGGTCCCTCTCCACAGAGCTGTTCTGCAGCAGGTCTGCCCCAAGCCTGTACTGGGGCATGGAGTTGTTCCTCCCCAGGTGCAGGACCCTGCACTTGCCCTTGTTGAACCTCATTAGGTTCCTCTCTGCTCAGCTCTCCAGCCTGTCCAAGTCTCGCTGAATGGCAGCACAGCCTTCTGGTGTGTCTACCACTCCTGCCAGTTTTGTGTCATCAACAAACTTGTTGAGGTACATTCTAACTCTTCATCCAGGTCATTGATGAAGAAGTTGATTAAGACTGGGCTGAGTACTGACCCCTGAGGGACACCACCAGTTACAGGCCTCCAACTAGACTCAGTGCCGCTGATGACAACCCTCTGAGCTCTGCCATTGAGCCAGTTCTCTATCCACCTCACCGACCACTCATCCAGCCCACACTTCCTGAGCTTCCCTAGGATGATGTCATGCCAGCCAGTGTCAAAAGCCTTTCTGAAGTCGAGGTAGACAACATCCACGGCTCTCCCCTCATCTATCCAGCCAGTCATGCCATTGTAGAAAGCTATCAGATTGACCAAATGTAGGTGACTACTATAGGATGCAAAGACTTGCTCTCCGCTGACTGTACTGATCAGTTTTCATAGTGGGAGATGAACACCCAGCTAATACGCAGGCAGAGCGTTCTTAAATATAGCCTGGAACAGAGTCCTTGTTTCAGCTGCCAACACACAGGTATTTAGTACCACTGAGACAATCAGAGCATCTGAGGCACTCATGCAAAGTCAGCAAACATAACACTCAAAGTCTGCAGCTGCTGAAGGTCAGCTGGGGCACTGTAAGGTACCTCAGGTGGCACTAGACAGCTGTGTTTAGGCAACAGAATTGAGCCTATAGTGTCCTGCTGAAAAGGTTTGACTAAAAATGTTTCCAGATCTTTATAAACAGAGCAGAATGCAAGCTAGTCTAGATCTTAGTTCCATGATTACTGTTGTTGATGCTAAAGAAAACTATCAACATTATGTCAACCCAGCTGGCCCTCAATATATTATAAAAGCACACTACTGACAAAAAAAATTCATAGGATTTTACAATGAAATTCTAAAAGCTGTGAAATGTCTGCTAATGGATTTAGCAAGGAATTTATTTACAGGGAAGCAGATTTCTAAAGCACAGTAAAGTTTTCTCCTTCACCAGTGAAAATGTATTCTTGTAAAGTTTCTTACACTTCTTAAGATTACCTTTGAGCAAGTGGAGGTTATCAATAAGAAGCTGGTAATCTCATTAAATGAATGCACTCAAAAGCATCTCAGAATGTATTATTCCCATATTCCACAAATTTTCAAACTAAAAAGGGTTAAAAAGAGGCAGAGTGCGGATTTAAAAACATGTAAGCAACTGCTTATATTTCAGATAAATTCAAGCCTGTTCATCACAGTGTCTTGCAATATTCTAGTGGTGAGCTGAAGATATATGCAATTCAGGGTTTGGGGGATTGGTCTTCTTAGTCCAACCGACAGAGCTGGAAAACTGTTTTCTCTGTTACACAATGGAGTAACACTCGTATTTTGTGGGGATCCTAATTTCCTAGGAAAAATCCTAATATTTTTAAGACACTTCTGAAAGACAGGAGAAGAGTCATACAGAGAAAAATGAATTATCTGCTCTTTGTCTCACATTGTTATTTCATGAGTAAGTCTTACAGAGAAAGAAGAAAGTCACTTTGCAGTCCTCCTGGGATACAGCAATCATGTATGAATCCATAATTTCCTCTCATCCATGCTTCACTGGGGAGGTAAAAATCAAAGTAAGCTTTCTCTTCCAGCCCTGCAGTGTGTTTATTTTCTCTTTTTACTGGTTACATGCTCTCCTTACTTTCGAAATAATATTAAAATCACACAATAAAAACTTTGACTGTTTGATTTAAATGATGGTTTTTGTCTTAAACTGCATATGCAGAAATGGTCATCCACCCCCCAAAACAAACCCTCAGCAAACAAACAAAATCAGCAGTAGCTACCATGAATTAGGATAGTGTTTTACATTTCCTTCAGCAGAAAACAGGGAAAAATAAATCCCATCAGTAAGTAAATGAAGTGGATCTCAGCGTAACCAATCTATGAGCTGAAAATTAGTTAAATTCCCATGGTAGGAAGGTTAAGAGATTCATAGATTACAGGGCCAGAAGGGGTTGTTGTGATGAAATTTATAACTTATGCAGAGATTTTCAAAGGCACAGAAGACATTTGGGTATCTAATTCCTACTGACTTACAAAATAAGTTGGATTTTAGTTGTAACTTTATTAAAAAACTCCTCTTTCAAAGAACAGTAACATGACCAACACCCTGAAAACTAAATCATAATGCACGATAATCAGTGATGCAGCCCGTGATTCGATTATCAGTGTCTCAAAATAGTCAAAATGCAACCAAACTGTAGCACTCTTGGTACCCAATATTTTCCCTCTGTCATTATCTGCAGAGAAGCTAAACAAAATTTGACGTCTAGACCTTTTCACAGGCCTGAGCAGCCATGGTGGTGGTGAAAGTGCCTTTAGACTGAAACAGGAAACACAACTTTTGGACTGTTTCTATCTGAAGCAAGCAGCAGTACATCCAAAATCTTACACCTTGAGGGAAAACAAATTTCTTATTTAATTTACTTGATAAAACTATTCCTTCTCTGTGCAAGATGACCTGATGATATCACCACATAATGATAAATTACAGGTTTTCAAGCTTACTAGAACAAAGGCAAGATCTACTGCATTCAAATTGGAAGGGGTTAAATGCATTCCGGTTACTAAAAAGGGCTATCCTTGAGCAGGAAACGACACATTCATCAAAAACTTGAGGAAATGTGTTCATCTCTTAGAAAAAACTGTTTCTTCACAGTCTACTTCCTATATTTAAATACAATTTATCTTAGTTTTAAAAATAGCATTTTAAAATGCTAATGTAACAACAGGGAACAGAGGAACAGAATTGTTACGCCGGATGAGACACCAATCCATCTATTCCTATTATCTGTTCTCCAGCAATGACCGTTAACAGGAACTCTACTTTAGTTACACATACCTGGTATCTCCTAATGAAAGTTTTAGAACTCTGGTTGTATTTCTGATCCACTAAGTGTTGTTACATTTATTTATTTATTTATTTCATACTACTGGCTATGCTTTCTGAAGTGCTTCCAGAAACACAACTGAATGCTTTTTTTATTCCATTTTTGCTGGCTCTGAAGAACCAGGAGTTGTTGTTCTTCTCCAGCAGACATATTTTGAAAATTCTTGTTGGCCTGAAGGATTCTCTCTAGTTTCAGATACAGATAGAAAATTTAAGACTGGGAGTACTTGTAGAACCAAAATTTTCTTAACACAGAAGAAATTTTTTTCAGTGGAGTTGCTGCTGCTGCTTCCTTTCCAAGGTGACAGACATACAAGCTCTGGTTGTCAATATGCTGACCTCCCAAGAGCAAAAGAAAAAAAAAATCTCAGCAACATGTTTGCTATATAAACTTCTGCAATATTTCTACAAACTTAAAAACTGAAGAGATCACAGGAATTTTTTATACATTAGTTAATCTCTTCTACAATCTGTGTTATTTGCTTTTATGTGCATTCCTGAAATTAAGCTGTGAAATTACACATTTGAGTTATTCTGGCCAAGAGCTACTTTATCTACCAAAAGGAAAAAAAGAGAAATTGATCTGACTGATGTGTTTCAGTGGGGGAAAAAGTAGTGTCAGTTTTTCTGAGACACAGGTTTTCCAGTCCAGCATCCTATCCAAAAAAGTAGGCTTCACTGGTTTCAACAAAACATATTGATGCCTACTCTGAAAGTTCAGGGGTATACAAGCTAACAGTTTGGAAATGGTACTTCAACTATTGGAAAGAGGTAGCTCACCTTTTTCGTTATCTTCTCCAACTACCAGGATTACCTTATCTCTCTACTACTGCTAGCAGTAGTAAAGGTGAAGAGAGCACACTGCAAAACAGCATCCTATTTCTCGGGGATCATCATACTTGCAGTAGTAAAACTGCAGATTTTTCAGTCGGGATTTTAGCTAGTGCAAGGATGAAACAAGCCTAAAGAAAATAGAAAATATTTTCCCTGACTCCATTTCCTTATTGCTCCTGCTGTTCCAATTGTCCTGTTTCTCAAAGTCCTCCCGTTTGCCTCTGTTGAGACAAATTCAGGGCAGCTCTGTCCTCTGTCAGCTTCAAAATATTTGCAAACAGAGTTTGTCCACAGTAGCTGCAATTTCATGAAGTTTATGCCAAAACTAGAATGATTCAACTCTGAGAAGTCACTAATTTTACTACAGGAATATCATTTGCATGTTTAAACCAGTATGAAGTATCACAGATCAAATGGGTGATCTGGAAGGAGCCAGCAAGGATCCCCCTAACAGCAGGGATCTCTCTCTCCCTCCCTCTTCCTCTCTTTCTCTGCTTACTTACTTTCTCTCTTCTCTGGATCCAAAAGCAGTTGGATTTTTCTTGGGCTGAAATATGTGCTTCTGTGCACACCTTGACTAAAATACTACTGTGCCAGCAGTGTGTTGGTGTCATTACTTTATACAGATGCCGAAACTTCACGTGTTATGCCTTGTTTAAGCTCACCATGTAAGTAGTTTGCTTTTGATCATCTGACTGATTTTCTTGAAGATTTTAAATGTTCTTGTCCGCTTCCTGTGGATGTAGAAGCTGATTTACCCCAACCGTGAATGCTGTGCTTACTCATCAAGATAATATTGTCTTTGGAATTAATTTCTAGAAGAGCCAAGAATAATCACAGCAATTACAGATTTGAGATTCTGAGGCAAACCCGGCTTTTCTTTAGTTTGGTTTTAAGGACAGAAGTTCAGCCTTTCTGGAAATCAGACACATGATTACTGTCATTTACCATGTTCTTTCCTGGGGAGCTGGGAGAAGAAACTGTACTAACTACAAATCCTGCGGTACACTTTGTTTAATCCTGAAAGGTGACCAAAATCACAGTAACAGAAATGGGCTAAAAACCTCTATAAAAAGAAAAACAATTAGGAACGTGTAATGTACATTGAAATACACTACATTTCTCTTATTTTTGTTTTATGTGAGTACAGAATGCGCAGGCTGCAGTGGGAAAACTTCTGCAGCTCATTACAAAAGTGAAACATGAGGGATAAGAGCCTATTCTTAACCTTGATTTATAATCAATATATATGAAAAATAGAATTCTTCAGAGCAGTTCATCATAATGGAATCTTTCTTCTCTCACCTGCTTCCACTTTTCCTCTATCCACCTATAATCCTCTTTTCTTGGTGTGCAAGAGAGAAGAGGAGGACCATCAAAATGCAAATTACACAGATTTTAGACACTTAATGTTCCTTTGGAAATACGTTGCTTCTACCATGTAAATATATTACAATAAATCTTTGCTGATTGTAAAGGATTTTGGTCATTTGAGTGAAAATTAATCTGAAAAATCGATTTTAGGAAAGTATTAAATTAATTTCTAATCTGTCTTTGGTGTCAGTATGTTCCTTGATAAATAAATAAATAAATAAATAAATAATGTTAAGTATTTCATATTATATTTCTCAGTAAATACACCTTCAGCTTCTTACCAGGGAAGAAGGAGGCAAAAATATCAATTTCATATGTGCAATGAATGATATTCCAGTGTTTTGGATGCTTCAATAAACTAAATGTTCATCTCTCACTAGTCAGAAATTATAAAATTGGTAGTCTCGATCTTCTAATTTCACACACTTCTTTTATTCCACAATAGTTCCTTTGAATACTGCAGTTTTGTAAACTTTTTAATGCTTTATCTCATTGGTCACAGCAATACAACTGTGCATGAAAGAACAGTGTTCAGTAGGCACAACCTGTAGAAATGCCTTTTAACTTTGCAACAGTCAAGCAGATTTTCCAGAGTAGGCTTAGCGTCATGCTAAGGAGAATTAACCTGTATTTTGAATTAGCACATCATTGGTATTGCTTTAGTCACAAGTGAGTAATGATTCTGGCATTTTTCAAATTCTGTTCTATAGTGTATTGGTAGCACGCTTGTTAGTGGTGTGAGAAAGGTAAGAAATATAAGTTGCATGAAAGGTAAAACTGAGGAAAGGAAAATTGTGCCTGTGGAGGCGTAGCGAAAAGCTTTAGCTTTCCCACTTAAGATGAAGTGATTTGAGGGATTTTTTAACTTTGAGATACAGCAGTGTTGGCTTTATTTAGGATCTCCTAGGTAAGCAGACAGAGAATCACCTCTCTCTTTTGTATGAAGATATTTTTCTTTCACTCAGAAAGGTTTATTTTCCCCTCCCAGATGATTTATTAGGAGTTTGCACAAGGGCTTCTGTCTCCTGCGAAGCCTCTGAATTTGTTCATCTTTTTTAGGATGTGATAACCTAATATTTTTAATTTAAAAATATGCAGAAAATGCACTTAAAAATACCACAGGGACACTTCATACAGCATCTGCATTTTGTTTTTCTCTCACTTAAGCCACCTTGGACATGGTGGCTTGGATATTACCTGTGTGACATTCTGTAATACTTTATACCTTAGTGAAATTTGTCTCAGATTTTCCTCTACATGCAGTCTGTCAGTAGACAGGCCATCTTCAAAGCATTGTTTAGATACTATCTCATACATTGCTCTATTTTTTATTATTAATGTCTTTCAGAGAATGGTTTGCGAATACAGTTTTCTCTACTTTTCATGGACAGAACTACTATTCCTGGAGTTGCCAGCTCCAGCTGTGTCACAGAAGTCTAAAAATAAATGGATATACTGCAACCTGGTGAGACTGTTATACTCCTGTGGTGCTCATTCTTGCTCCTCAGTGAGTTACACTAGTTCATCGGGTCTAGTCGAAAGGAAGTTCCACCCTGCTCTCATGTATTTCTAGAGAAAGATTTTGAAGTAGTAGCCTCTTTCTTGGGAAAGGGGAGGAAACTTGTCTTTTCTTGTTAAGCATATAATAAAACACATTGAAGATCCTTTCAGGTCTGCAGCAGTTCTGACACTACATGCTGCCAGCACAGGCTATTCCTGCAAAGACCTGGATTGTGGAGGAATATATAATCAACCCATTCCTACAAATACGTGAAACAAAAATCACTCAGTGACAAACACAGTTTTCCCCTAAAGCATACCCTCCTTGTTCCTCCTCGTGCACATTAGTCTGCATCTTGTACACATGAGAGCTCGCCAGCCTCTGAATGCAACCACTGGTGTGTCGTTTACATAGCTTTCCTACTTCCAAGCAGCTTTCTGTAGGCATTTTTCCTATTTTCTCCAAACAATGTGGCATCTCAGTGTGTGTTTTCCCTATCAGAGGAAAGCAACAACACCTTGAAATAAAATAAAAGCCACAGCCCCAGAATAAAAAAGTTAGTTTCAGAAATGTAAAGAGAGTACTTTAGATGCGTCCTCCCAGTAGTTTAAAAAAAGAAAGGACAGAGGGTCTTAAATAATTTCAGCAAAAGCCAGCACAGTTAAAAGTAAACACTAACTCCGTTCTCTGGAAGAGAGAGGCAGAGAAAGCAGATATTACCAGTTGCCTTTATTAAAAGAGATTTGTTAAATCACTTATAATAACCATCAGTAGCTACACTTAAAAAAAAAAATCAAGTTCCAACAAAAACTAACAACATTGCTAAAATTCAAGAAGTTGCTTCAGGGTTTCAAAATTTGGTAATAGGAAATAAGACATTATATATACTGTCAGCTCAATGATTTGGCTTCAGTTTATCTACTGCAAAGCAAGAGGTCAGGGTTAAAGAACAGCCAGAAGACTCCTGCCTTTGGGACCAGCAGGGATGAGAAAGATCTGCCCTTTTGGGCTCAGGGGAGGGAGCGGGTGGAGCTCACTTCTCTCTGGAGTGCTCTCCCCGAGTAGTCTAGCCACAGCAATGACAATAATAATTACAATCTCGAAGATGGTAGAATAGCTGAAACAGCATGAGGTGGTATTAAAAAAAGGAAGAATCCTCTGGAGCTATTGAGTACACTCTGGAAGGCTGACCATATGTGGAAGACCTTAGTCTGCTTGTTTTAGAAGTTTCCCTTAATAGTGAATAGAGGGATTTAAGACAGCAAGTATAATAACGTGCGTTGTTGGAATCTTAGACATTGGAAAGCAAAAAAAAGTGAATCATCATTAGTCATTATAAGGAAATAAAGGGATATGTTCTGAATACAGAAGAAGCCCTTGACAGAGGCAGTGACAGCTACTGAAAAGACAACAGAGCTCTCAAACCTCACTTACAATGATGGCAGTACAATTGGATTTTACATGAAACGTAGTCTGCTTGCTCCTTAGTTGTCATTTCTGAAACAGTTAGAGTCTGACACATTGATGCTCCAACAAATAACTTATCATTGAGCTTACAAAAGGTTAAAGTTGTCTTTATTTATAGATCGCAAGAGCAGAGAAGCAGTGAGACAGTACTCGCTACTCACGTTCAACTCTTGAAGTTGTGTCCTTAAAAGTCGAACTGTGACACAGATTTTTAGCCAAGAATGTTGCTGGTACTCCGTTGTTGTGGTGACTGTGCAAAGGTGTACTGAACACATTCTCAGCTGCGCTGCTCCATGGAGAGCATAGAGGGGTATCATTCCCTCTAGCTCAGGAGCAATCCTATATGTCTGCAAGAAATAGAATGATAAGTAGAAGCAGACCTGTCTACAGGAAGTAAAAATGAAACAAACAGAACAACAACAACAAAACAAACAAAGAACAAACAAACAAAAAATTGAAAAAAAAACCTCCCAAAACAGAAAAAGCATGTCTTTATCCAAAATGAGGTGAGCACAGAACTAACATATTCTCAAGGTGGTTTTTAAAGAGAGTTGGGGCAGGTTATCAGAAAATACTTTCATTTTGTTCTTTGCTAGAGTGTGCACTGACCCTTACCTCAGATTCCACATGTAAATTAGACTGTAGGAAATGAGCTCCAAAATCTCATCTAGTTCCTAGTGCAGTGATCACAAAGATTTTTGGGCTGGTCTTGCTGCTCCCCACCCCCATGCTGTCTGTCATCTTTTCCCCTCACTAATTTCCTGTCTTCCCCAGCTCCTGTCTTCATAGAGGGATGAAGGACAATTTCTTGTCTTCGTCTGGTATCCAGCTCAGCTTCTTCCCCTCTGAAGTCTCTGGAGGATTCACAGCACTGTCCATCTTTTTCCACAGGCAAAGAAAAAGAACAAAGAATAACGAAGTTTTTAACACTCCCAAGACAGTGACAGACACTTATGTCTCTCGTCAAGAGACTTCAGTGTGGAGGCTGCACAGAAATTGTGTACGTAATAATCTCTTTTAATTGGATCACATCAGAGGACCAGAAGGAACCACTAGATTATTTTGTCTGACATCTCATATATCACAAACCATTATAACTTAGACCATTACGCTTCATCCCTTTTTATGCCTTTACAGAGCTCAGAAACTTGCATTTGACTGAAACAAATCTTCTCAAAAGGTGTCAGGAAGAAATACAGAAACATAGAATTTCTCACTGCTTTCAGTAGTTAGTCATCCATTAAAATCACTGTTAAATGCAAAGGTTTATTTCCAGTTCAACTTTTCCTTATTGCAGAATCTTGCTACTGATTCTTTTTTTTCTTTTTTTTCCACAAGATTAAAAAGCCCTCACAAAACAATATTTAAACACTGTAATCAAACTGCCTGTAAATGTTCCTTTTGACAGATAAATCTGTCAGAATATGTCACTGGAGTACATCTCTCCACACTGCTTAAGTTGTTCTTGCGGGTCTTTTCTGCCTCGCTTCCAATTTTTAACATCTTCTTCAAAATATATAAACCCAAACTGAATCCTGCTCCAGTATCAGACTCCTCACTACAGTATTCAAGAACAGTATAAAGACCGTAGGAAAAAAAGACAGACATTGAGGAGTTATAGGTAACGACCTCACTGTGTGTAACGAAAGAGGCAGTGTTATTTTACTGTCAAAGTGCAGGGTAGGAATTCAAATGTATGGGGTTTAGTTCTCATCGTATTGAAAACCATTATGTAAATTTGGGTAATTGTTTTTCAAAATTTTCTGATTTTGTTACTCCAGATGTACTAAATTGCAAATAGAACCTTCTCAAGAGTATTGCAACATTTAATACTTTATAGTCTCTAAGTACCTTGGGATCCCATCTGGAAATCATTATTACAATTAATGTTCATATACCTCACCACATTTTTATTAATGTGACATCCATGAAGGTATTCTAGAAATCATTACTAAAATCTCTGTAAAGTATTTCTTTGTAATCTAAAAGAATATTCATTAACATTGAAAAGAGACAGCAGTGTTTTTCTGATTTCACCTCTGAAAATTAAAGGTTTGAAAGACAGAAAAAATTCTTAGGACAATATTCCATCTTCCCCTTTAAAAATGGAGTCCAGTGTATTTATGCATCTCTACTCATTCAGTATAGTTATCCTGTGTACACAAACAGAAATACATACTTACGTACAAAGTTTAATTCTAAGGTTGGGAGGCATAATGGAGCCTAATTTTATTATACTAGATATTTTTCCTAGAGGTGCATATTGATTTCACACTGTCAAACAAACTGCAAAATACATTATAACAAAACAATTAGAACTGTTAATAATTATTACAATTAACTCACTGCTTCGTACTAATGGAATGTTCAAGCATCCGAGAATTCCTGATTATCAGAAACTAATGGATGTTCAGAAGAGGATGTCATTTTCTGTAGCAATTTGTTCTTGGCCAATTTAATGTTCCCTCAAAACAGTTTTCCGTTCCCAAATGTCTCATTTGTGGCTTTACAAAGGAAGGGAGCACGACAGTATTGTTTCAGTACTTAGTCTTCAGAAGGTTCAGGTCTGTTCATTTTGCTGTTGTGCCAGGAGCATATAATCCAAAATATAAGAAGACGAATCATTTTACACATTCGTTTGTTAAACAGAACTGGAGGATTCTTATTTACAACAGTGTTAAATGTGAACTAATTTTACTGAAGTGTACAGAGTTTTGGATGAAAGAAGGACACTGAAGCCTGGTCCTTTTTATCTAGCTGTATTTCTGTGTCATGGATGTTACTCTGGCTGTGTGAAACCTCTTTATTACACAGCTCTTGATCCCTGTTGTGCTGCTGTAACACTTGTGATGCTGTTCCAGTGCCTGACCATGATGCTGCTCTGTCTAGGTTGCAGGAGCAAGCATCCAAATAGGGTTTAGTTGTTCAAATCTAAACAGTGTCTGCAGTAGCCCTTTGATACAAAGAGCAAGCTGGGAACAGCAAGGGACAGTCCCTCCAGGCTTACTTCTGTCCACATGCATTTCTTGCACTTGCAATGCCAGCTGCACATCAATTAAATGTTGCCCTGAAGTGGAATCTTTTCTGCAGGGAGTCATATTTGGCAACCTCTTTATCGTGCCACTGTTAAAACTCATGGTACAACAATTTAGTCTTTAATTTGCTTTATGAAATGCTGTTAAGTACTTTTCAATAGGGAGCTCTGTGATCAAGGGTGGCATCAATTCTATAGGACACCTGTTTTACAGAACAAATCTTCTTCAGTGACTAACATCTTGGGAAAACACATTTCTCAAAAGCTACAGTGTGTGCAAAAGCATAAGACAATTAAATTCCTTTTTGAGATTTATATTTCCGGTATCTTCATTTTGTTCTTCACAGAAATTATGTAATTAACAGCGACTAGCAAGTATTATTCATTATTTTTTCAACAACATCTATGTGTTTGGTGTATTGAATTTAGAGGAGAACACGACTTGTGATGTAAGGGTGTTACTCTCTTTTATAAATAAACAGTATAATTCAAATAAAAAAGCCATCAGAGCCTTATGAACCTTCCCATAGAAAACAAAAGAAACTGAGTGGGAAGAAAAGCTTTCTATTACATCATCAGATGAGTTTAAGATATGATATAGTCTGAAGAATAACAGTGTCTCTTTGATTTTTTAAATAAAATTCTCAATAAACTGGGACAGAATTTCCAACATTTACTTTTAGACTTCTAATCTTTTTTTAAAGCAGGAAATACATTAGTGCTTTGCTGATTTTTAAAGCAGGAAATACCTCAGTGCTTTGCTGATTCAGGGCCTAAAAGAGCAATCCAGTCACACTCTGGGACAAAAATATCGCAGTGTGTCAAATATCCATAATGTGATTACGAAGAAAAAGGTCATTTTGAAGCTTAAAAAAATTTAAGAGTTGAGGCTTTAAAATGTTTCCACACCTAGGATAAGCAATAAATAGCTTCACTAAAGTGTTCACTTAATAACACAGCTTAGCTAATTACACAGCTTGAACAAACAGCTTTGTGTCACTGGGGACAGAGGCAAGAAGAAGGTAAGTCCATTCCGGAGTTAAGTGGCAGAACAATAGTTCTTACAAGACACCAGAGCTAACAGAGACCAAAGGCAGAAACCTTCTTCACACCATACTTTTATTGCACATACCTGGAGAAGGAACCAACTCAAGTATCTCAGCAATTCTGTGGTGAGTGTTAAGTTTGGGGAGGACAGCACAGAGCAGGAAAGAGTTTGGAAGCAACCGAGCAAAGAAATTTGCTAATGTTGGAGCCTGACTGTGCTCATTGAAAGAGGATATTTTTTTTTTGTAAATAAACAGGATGGCAAGAAATAAACACCTGTCTTTATCAGGAACTTCTAATGGCAAGACCCCATAGTATCGCAAACATAGGTTTTTCCACTTAGATCGTGTGACAAGAATTTGGTGCCAAGAGGCATGAACACCTAATTTATTAGTGTGACGAGTATGTGTCCCTACGTCTGCTATATTTGCTTAAAGTCCAATGTGTCTAACGAGATTGCCACCTTTTTTTGATACACAATATATCCTGTTATATATTTGTACTGCATCTAGCCAATAGAGACATGCTTTTGACTACAGACTAGGTGCCGTCACAGTGTGAAACAATTTTTTTTTCCTATTTCATCTTAATATTAAAATGGCAAAGTAAAATTCCAGTGAAAAATTAGAAAAGGCTATAAGGGTTTTGAAGTACTTTGGAGGACTATGTGCTAGAATACAAAAACCCGGTTAGCTTCTTTTTCTCAAAACATAAATGTGGGTTCAGATCTTTAGCAAATATCTAGGAACAGTTGAATTGTACTACTATTTCTAGCACAGTGTTCTTCTGTGACCTTTTTTCACTACAGTCTCTTCCCTCCCACCCCTTTTTCAGACTCCACAGCCAGGCTGTCATAAAGAGGTGCTTAGAATGATTCACATTTTAACAGTACTATCGATATGTAAAACATGAATTAGTCTTATGAATAGAATTAGAATTCGAATGTGAAGTAGAGAAAATAATTTTTCAAGGAGCTGTGAGGTTCACTGTAGCCTCAGTACCAAATTCAGCTCTTGGGCTTATTACTTCTTGGAAATTGCACAAGCTACCACACACAGCAGACATATCCCACAGTGTGTGCCTTTCTCTGCTGAGTTCAGTAAGACATATCCTAGGCTCACAAGCTTGACACGTTCAGACAACTTCTCTGTGTTTCTAAAACAATCGTTTGTTTAATTCTCTTTTTTTCCCTTAAAGAAATTTTCCTAAATATTCCCATGAATCAAAGACTTCAAATGTAAGCCATCGCATCTCAGTTCTGACATCTCAGTACCCTGCTTAGACCTGAAGGTCATTATCACATTCAAGGGTCTCATATGAACATATCACACATTTTAATTCTGGCAATGTGACAGAGTAAACCATGAATGAATGGATGAAGACATGTGTCGTCATAAATCCCTGGAAAACCAGCAGGAGGCACTGAAGGCAAACACAGCAACATGTCCCAGGCCTGGCTGAATTTCAGACAGAAAATGAGAAAATGAGCACAAAGATTGAATGAAGACCCAGCTGAGTGATGTGACACCATTAAGCACAGACAAAACCTTTCTTTCCTAATATCAAGACAGTTGAAATCAGCTTTATTAGCTGAGTTTTTCATTCTTTGTTGTTAACTGCAGACTGCCTCTCCCTAAAAAAACTCAGAACTGTTGGCAGGCTAAGCTAAAAAGCTTGCTAACTGTTGGTAAGTGGAAAAAACTCTTCAGTTTGGGGATTTATGAAGGACACAATAAAATGAAGCCACACAGCTGAACAACTTCTTGCCTCTTGCAGTGAATTTTAAATACCCAGAGAAATAAAAGTCTATCATCACCTCAAGCAGTTTATGGTCAGCCTTGTAGACAGGCTGAAGCAGCCTGCCATGAGAGCGTGGGGCCAAGACAGAGGGTCAGACTCTAGCTTTTGGTTCCCTGCTGAACAGAGGCTCAGACAGGTCACAGATGTGAATGGCGCAGAGCTGTTGATAGAGTGTTTGAAACAGGGAAGTGTTTTCCATTGTTCACTTCACTTCTGGAGGCACACAGAAAACATATTTGTGTTACCAGTGGGAAAAGACCTGCTTTTTTACCACAGCAGTGTTCATCTGCCATTTTTTTCATGACCAAAATATTGACATTGACTCACTGCAAAATAAATGTGATGGATACAAGAGTAATTAAGCAGTGACCGAATCTGATGAGTGCATTTTACATCTGAGGCTTGTTTCCCCTTCTCCATCCCTGGCTGAAGTAACTGTGAATTGTTTTAATTAATCTGCCATAGACTGTGATAGTCTAAATGAGTTCAAAAGATTTCAATACAATCCATAGCACATCACAAATACCACCTTCAGCTACAGTCATTTCTGTAGTCTTAAATCCAAGAGACATGCAGATAAGTTGACAGGTGTAGCATAAAATAATAAAATATGGTGGAAATCAATTACAGTCAAGTCATTTTTCTTCCTTAAGCAACAATTTTATATAAAAAAGAAATTAATACAACAAAAGTGACTGTAATTTCCTTAATGATTGAAAGATCTACATATTTTCCCTAAAAATTAAATTTCAGTCTTTCAGTGTAAATTACAAATAAATTGTCTAGTTTTCTGTGATCACTATAGTTCGTCACATTGGAAACTGTGCCACCTGCACTGAGAGATACATTCAGTAACTCATGTCCTAAACAATCAGATGTAATTAATATGATAGTCACAATCAATATGACGTTTTCATATCTAAGATGAAACAGGCAGATGGGGACAAGAGTCTCACATGCATCTGGTACCAAATAATAGGAGCCTGGCAAGAGATTTTTTGCTTGACTTGTTATTTACATATTTGATGAGGTACTGAGAGATTTTATGTGTGAGTAAGCTAGAGACCAAAACATCCCATAAAAATGCCAGGATGGTAATCTTCCAGTTTCAAATGTAAAATATACAGGGCAAGTAGTCCACCACCTTCCCATCTTAAGAAGGGAGTCGACCTGCTTGAGCCATGCAGAAAACATTCTCAGCAGTGCAATAGACTACATAACCAGCAATAAGAATCTGTCATAATAGTAGAAGTCCATTTAAGAAATCAAACGCAAACAGTCATTGTATTGCTGACATTTTTTTCCAATCTGAAAATCTATGTCCCACAGAATTTCAGTGGGATAATGGCTGTGCTACCAGTGTTAGTAAGCATGGATTGCCCCCTCCCACCTGTTTCTAAGAACTGCTGTCACAAACTTCAATACAAATTGTACGTCTAAGCAGGTTATCTGACAGTCTGACTCTGTCTTCTGCTGTTAGCTTTCCAGGCATATCTTATCTTGGAAAATTCAGCCAGTGGAGAAGGAAATAATAAGTCCGTCTTTTTAATAAGAGGTTTATTTTTTGAGCTTTCATGACATATGAAAGATACCATCCATCCTGTAAATCAGTCTCTTACATATATTTTGACTATTTTATGAGAAAGGGTCTCTCACTCTCTCATGTTGAAGCTATTCCACTTTTTTATGGAATAATTAGCACTGGGCTAGAGCGACACTCACCATGACCCTACGCTTCTCTCAGCTTTGAGATAGAGATGTCAGGCTAATATCCAGCCCTAGATACTAAGTAATCTAGTCTCTTCTTTCAAGGACATTTCCTTTGGTTTTATAATTATGATATTTGCATCTAAATATTGCTTTGGGCCATAATAAAATACATGTTATTTGCTAGTGCCAGTCTGCCTGGGCAGTTCAGGTAGTGTATCAGCAGTAATCCATTCCCTTCACTATTATGTGGCTGTTCTCCTTCAGTAACTGTACCATCTCCAGACTTTACCTGTGATTATTGCCGGAGGTTTTTTGATTTGTTTTAGTTTTTTCCTTTTCTTTGGGGGGGAAGGGGGAATGGGTGGTCATGGGTTTTTGTTTGGATTTGTTTGGGGAGTTTCTTGTTTGTTTATTTTCCCCAGGTCATTCCTATAAACAAAAGCTAGATCAGTCTTGGATGAAGGGTGGAAATGCAGCTGGTCAAAGTTATCAGTATGTATACAAGGGCTGACTGTCCTGATAAATTCATGTGAATTTGTATGAATTATGTTTCCTAATAGGAGTAGAGCCTCATATGAGGCACTACTGTTAAGAACTCTGTATCAAGTGGTTGTAAGTGGTGTAACTTTGGATCAAGTGGTTGTGAGTGACTCAGATGAAATGAAGCGGAACCAAATCAAAGCACCTCTGTAATTTAGGTTTTAAATTCAAAAGACAAAACTTGCAGGAGTTGAATTGAATGTGGCAGAGACTTAGAATCTGACTAAGTCAAAAGTACAGGAATTTTCTTCAGTTTTCATTACAAGAAAAGTAGAGAAAAGGGCCTCAGATCTAAGTGGATGAAAAAGTGTCTTCAAAAGTGAGAAAAGCAGTAAGGCTGCAAGAAAAGGAAAAAGGGTTTAATCAGTAGTGAGAGCTATGTGTTACAGGTCAATATGTTCAGAGAAGTGAGAACTGCAAAAGCCAAGATAAATTTGATCTTGCAAAGGATATTAAAACAAATAGTGAAAAGTTCTTTATCCACATAATTAAAAATAGATCAAGGAAAGAGATTAAATATAATCTAGATATGGTCCCAAAATCTGAATTAATGTTTTGCCTCAGTTTTCAGTAAAGTGTCTTAAGCACACTGGAAGAGGCAAGCTAACTTATAGAAATCAGCATCTACAAATGTAAAATACCTTAAGTAGGAAGCAAAAAAATCTCACAAGATATTCAACACATACAGTTTGAGGGACATGATAATCCTTGTCAGAAAGATGATATGATATCTCAGGTAATTCTAAGTTTTTCAGCTGAGTATAGCTGCTGTTTTCAGTCCACATGGTACCACTGCAGCAGTGAAAAGAAAAATATGATTTCGGCACTTATTGGTATGTCATGATTTAGAACTAATTTGAAGGAAAGAATGAGTTAAGGCTTAAAAGTAAAAAGACTAAAATTTTTTTTAAAAAAAGGGGGCTCATAAAAATTGTGATAGCCGGGCTAACAGACTACCTAGATGTTCTTCATAGATGATTTTAAAGAAGTAGTAGATAAATGAAATGAGGGAGGAATGACCAATGCAGACCTCAATAAAAAATTCAATACCTTAAAACATGCTAACAAAATTAAATAGTACAGAGCACAAAGTAATGTAGTCTGGGATTGATAACAACACTTTTTGCTATCAGCTAGGATTTCATCTGTTTCAAGGAACAAAAGGGAAAGAACTGCATTCAGTTGACCATAGGATAACTACAGGCCATGGAGGTGAACTGGCTGCAAAACGGGCAAATCAAAAGCAAAATGCAGGGGTGGGATGAGGCGGAACAAAACTTAGCTGTTTTTTTAACGGATACACGTATAAAAGTTGCTGTTTAGACAAACCTGCCTCTGTCAGTTGAAAGGTTTACCTTTGAATATTTATGCCACATGCTCCTAACATCTATTAGTTTAATATGACGCCTAATAAAATTATATGCTTTTTATTAAATTAAAAAACTTATATAGAATAATATATGGATTTTGTTAGAAAAAAGAATACTATTCCAGATTATTCTGATGGACATTTACTTCTCAGAAATGGCACTACTGGAACACAAATACCCTAATAATGACATATGAAAAGAACATGACACAAAGACATGCACAAAAAAAAAAAATATATATGGTATTTTGGCAGTGGCTAAACATATGCGGGCATGGGATTGATGGCAACTTTTCCTCTGACTACATCTTATGCACTATTTCCCATAAACTAATATTTATAGAGAGTATGAAGTATAGTGACATCCTTATAAATAGTAATCTGATTAGCCTCATAGCTTTAGATTAGATTTCTGGCAAAAAATCATAAGGACTGAAACTTTGATGTGAAGTTTTCACCTCAAGGTTCATTTAAAAAGTTTACTAAAGGATGTTGTGAAGAGAGAAGGTGTCAAGGCTCAACAGGCAAAGAAAGCACCTTGTCTACTATTAAGTCTGTTGGCCTTATGTTTCTTGCCTAAGACAAAACATGTCATACATCTTATACACTTCTACTTTCATATTCCACATCTGACTGCATATTTGAAGACAAATTCTGCTTTAGAGCATACAGAACTCAAAACAGGAGTTATCAGCACTTGATTGACCAAAAGGGATACAGAGTATACCAAAATCCAAATAAAAACCATGGAACAGAGGGGGCTGTCATGTAATTATTTGTTCAGAAATAACTCATAAGTTAACATTTTTCACTGACAGTGCCTCCCAGGTGCAAATCTGTAAGGAGCATTGTGTTAAAACATACGTGAAAGGGTCCTTTCAATTTCTGGAGTATGAAACGGAAAAAATTGGAAAAGCTTCATATTTTTTTAACTCTTACGGTGTTGCCCCTACTTTCTAGATGCCAAGGGCACACTTGTTTATATATAAATCTAATGGCCAGAAACAACTTGGTATTTTGATATAACTTTGAAACGGAAAGACCATTTGGTGTTCTGTGCAGAATACTACAAAACCTTAGAAGAATCAGTTCAACAACCGCAGAGATGTTGTGTGAGATTTGCTTTCAGAAAAATCAATCCTACTGATGTTTAGCCACCATACCTTTCGTTTCTTCTATAAACGTAGTCTAGCAGAACAGCTTTGTCAGATGAACCATTGTTTTCCAAACCATATGACACAAGCCCATACCTACAAGCATCTAATTCAAAACCATATTGAGATTCTCAAATATTTTAGGAACAGACATGAATATGATAAGATAAATGTCAGTTAGTTTGGCATAAAATTTTACAGATTTTCAATGAAAAATGACTGGTCTGTTTTCTATTATTCTGAAAGTTCTCTTATTCAAACAAAAATGTTTATGTATTTGGATAAAAGAAGTAGTTTATGTCTCTGAAGAAGAGTTCCTACAGCTTTTATGGGCTTTCATGGATTAATCATATGCTAGCATTTTTTTTTTGTAGCAAGCTTTTACTGAAAATTGAATTGATCTACAGAGTCTCACAGTAGCAATTTGCCAAGCAAGGATATCATCAGTACTCATATAAATGAATAAAAGCACAATATCAACATTGTTTAGAGACAACATACTACCTCTAACTCTAAATTAAACAACGATATTATAAGGCTTAACAACACGATAAATGAACATGCCTTCAAATTCTTGTTTTAAAAATGATATGACTAAATTAAATAATTCTACTGTGATATCACCACCTGAGTTTATGAACGCTTTTTTACAAACCTCACTGCTAAATGGTTATTTCAGTGATTCAAATATCTGGAATAATTCAGTATCCTGGCATGAGGAACCATGCACAGTGACTTCATGGCTCCTGTTACAAACTCCAAAACCAGTACTTTAAAAGTGACTAGGATTTTTCTTGTTTTATTTGGCAGAAGTGATCTCCTTAAAAGAAGTATTCTTTCCAAGACTTTATATTCTCTGTAAGTTCTCTGACACTCTTGCCAGGATGCTCTAAAAAGAGCATCAATGTGAGTTTCAGGAGTTTTGAAAGAAAAGACCAGAAAAACTCACAAAAAGAAAAAAAATCACAGGGCTTATTTATTATGGGTGAAAGGCTGAGGGAATTAAGGTTGTTCAGCCAGGAGAAGAGCAGGCTCTGGGGAGACCTTGTTGCAGCCTTCCAGTATCTGAAGGAGGCCTACAAGAAAGCTGGACAGGCACTTTTTACAAGGGCAAGTAGTGATAGGGCAAGAGGTAATGGTTTTAAACTGAAAGACAATAGATTTGGACTGGATATGAGAAAGAAATTATTTACCATGAGGGTGGTGAGGCACCGGAACAGGTTGCCCAGAGTGTTCAGTTGCCCAGAAGCTAGATGTTTTCAAGGCCAGGTTGGATCGGTCTTTGAGCAACCTGGTCTTGTGGAAGATGTCCCTGCCCACAGTATGGGGGTTGGACCTAGATGATCTTTTAGGTCCCTTCCAACCCTTACCATTCTGTGATTCTACGATTATTTCTCACCAAAATTCTGAAAATTATTATCTCTGCATTCCTGTATCTGAGACTGGATATGGATTACTGAAACTGTAGATCATGTAAACCCATGTAAACTCCTTTCAATAAGAATCATTGGAATTTTTCTCCCATTCAACCTAATCTGCAAAGATTCACAGCTACTGCAAATCAAACAAATTTTAATTGTAAGGTAAAGCCCTGTAATAACGACACCAAGAGAGTCAGTGGGAATTCTGTCTTTGATTTCAATGCCATCATGATATCACCCATAATGACAGTGCTTGAGAGGGCCATAAGAAATACTGTCAGGTGACTTAATACCACTTTGTAGCAGACTTGCTGTAAAGGATCCTGCCCCAGACAAGAACACTCTGATTTTACAAGGTGACAGGAACACAGGTTAGAGACTATTCATCTTCTTTTCACATATATAATACTGATGACTTTTTCTTAACTGGAGTAAGGGTCTAATTATCCCCAGAGACACCTCAACGTATTTCTTTACATCAGACTTTAATCCCTCTGCTGATTCATCATTTCTTGGGTCTATTTCACTTGACAAGGTCTTGACCAAAGCCATAGTCAAAAATTCTCTAACCAAGAGCATGTAATTGATTGCTCACGAACATCTCTTAGACCTGTGCTCCTACCAATGAACCATAGGTCATAGATCTCAGTATCATATTAGATCTTGATCGCAGCCAAAGAACTCTCAGATCACTTTTCAGATCAACACATAAGCAAAAGTGCTACTTGCACTGCATGCACATAATTATCATCTGTTAAATAAAATCCATCTGACCTTGACTGCATGCTAGCTGAAGTGTGCATGCAACACAAATGTGGAAACAATGAACATAAGCTCATCCACTGACTTCAGGATAATAAATTTATTTGTACAGTCTGGGTAGAATGTACTCATCCAGGAAAGCAAAGAAGAAATGCCAAATTGTAGCCTTATCCCTCCTCTGCCAGAGCTTGATTTTAATTCTTCTCCCACAGAGCATTTCTGGCACTTATTTGGTTAAGAATACTATTAGAAGTAGCAGAATAAATCTTTATAATAAATGTAATATTTAAGATCAACTTCTGCCTCTGTGCTGAAAATGTTGATCTTGGAGTTTAATTTCCATTTTTCATTTCCAGTTTTTCCCACGGTTCCACAGAGCTTACTCCTCTTCTAGAGTTAGTATTCATTAGTATATATTGTAAAACAGGTTTGAATGACCGATTAACAGGAAAAAGAAAAATAATTTCAGCATAACACTACCTGGTGTTGAGAAGCACTGTATATCTGGGGCTTTTTTTGTTTTGTTTTAATGAGCAGATGGGATATTACAAAAGTGCATGCTATTAGTTACATATAGTCATATAAGAGGAACTGTTATCCAATGTGAAACTGAGCATTCAGTGTATTACATATAGCTGTTGTTAAGTATTTTTCTGTGGTAGTTAAACTTTCATTCTCATTTATCCTAATTCTAGCCCTAACTATATTGTTGTGAAATGACGTGCTTGTCACCTAGTGTTTAGTACACCTTCAACCTTCATTGATTGATAGAAATGAAAATACAGGGTTTTTTTAAAGCTAGTGCATTAGTCTCATACTATCACTGGAAATCTGTACTGTGTTTATACTGCTTTAGGGCTTCTGATGACTAATAGTCAATGTAAATACATTATGCACAATTTAGAAGTTGAATTAAGTTTAATATTTAAGGCTTATTTTTCAAGAAGTATTACTGTTACAAGCGGAAAAGGTTTACTGGAAGAATGCATGATTTCTTCATTCTGCACTTCTGTTGCAATTATTTCCCTGTCATCAAGTACAAAAGAAGATCACTTCTTCGGAAAGAAAAAAAAAAAAGAAAGAAAAAGGGCAACAGGTTAAGGTCAAATGACGTTGATATGATGTCATTTACACTGATTTTACATTTCTACATCAATGAAGCTACTTTGATTTTCATTCTTTCATTCAGGATCAGAATTGCATTCTTTGTTTTAATGCTACTGTATCACTGCTTGATTTTTTTTCCCCTGCCCATCATTGTTCTCACTTGCTAATGTCAGCTTCCTTCTTTTGTCACGCTCTGAGGAAGATGCCAAAGGAAAGCATCATTAGCAAATACAGAAGCCTTTGATGACTGAGCTCCCATCACTGGGAGAATCATGGCACTGATACTTAAATACAAATTCCTTCATTTGACAAAGCCAATCTGGCAGTCCTTTACCTGCCAGGATAACTGAATTCCCGGTCTAACACAAAAATGAGCCTTTTGGATTGGTGGGGGTTAAACCAAGCTGCCAGCAAAGCCAGAGGAGAGGATCTGATTCCCACATGCCTCTGCTAGAGAAATTAATCCTGGAGTTTAGCATCTGGATCTGTCAACTGCCAAGCTTGCCTCAGTCGTCTGTTTCATCGCTGGGCCAGATTAAAAACAAATGATGAACAGGAGCAGGTTCTGCACCATCAGTGGCAAAAAAGGAGAGGAAAAAAAAAGCACAAGCCAACAAAACCCAAAACCTAGAAACAAAAAACTTTAAATCAAGTGCGTCTTGCTATTGCATGTGTATGCTACTGCATTCTGAAATAATGCCCTGCTTTAAAACTATGTCAGGAAAAGCCGATCAGGTCTGTCAGTTGGTTTTTGCAAAGTGTGGAAGTTAGAGGTGGAAAATATGTGCAGATTCAAACTCCCATTAGAGTGCCACCTGTCAAGTTTTTCTTTGAGCACACAGGTTTATAAAATGTATTTTGTTTCAGGGTGATAGCAACCCTCATCAAGCATTCTACTCTCACACATACTCCGTACGCTCATGAAATGTAATTTCAAAATACAGATGGGCTCCACTTGCTAAACTCAAATCCAGAACTGGGCGTAGTCACTATTTCAAAGTTCAGAAGTTACATTCTGGGGATTTGAGCTAGTCCCATTACAGTTTGGAGTCCATCTGAGAAGCTGGATGTGTATTCAGATTCTAAAATCCCCATGTTGTAATTCATGTCAAGATCCTCATGTTTTTATTTGCATAAATGTAGGATGCTCCGGAACAAATTTTGACATTTTGCCTATCCATTGTTCAAGAAAAAAAAACTTTGCAACTCCACCGTTCTGGAATCTAGAATTTTCCAAAATTCAGTAAAAATGTCCTTTGCTTTTCTCCTTCTCAAAACGAACTTTGAGAGCTTCAGTCATATCATCAGGAGACAAAAAATCAGGACAAAACATCACTGATCCAGAAACTGAATGAATCAGCAAGGTGAGATCCAACATAACAAAATTTATTTTTACAGCTGTCCTTCAAAGATAGTAAGTTCCCTGGTGAGTTTTATCTGATTTAGAGTGAGGAAAAATTAATCCAGCTCCATAGTTTCAGTAAGACAGCTGTAGTTTTGTGCTCCAACATGACTCTGTGTATGTTGAATCTAAGGAAGATGCTATTCATCTATTCTTGCTAATTTTGGAAGAGCCTGTAAGTATATATCAGAAATTGGGATGTAATGCTTAGATTAGCAGATACCCTGCTTTCCCCCAGAAAGATCACACAGCAGAGCAAATTACTTAGTCTTTTCCAATATATACACAGAGTCTACAAACAGCCATTTTCGTCAGTTTAGATCATCACGCCTACTAACTTAGCAGCAACATTTTGCCATGACTGGGTTTACAAGGCCAGACTGCATCCAGAATATGCTCTCTGTGTTACACTTTGGCTGGTATAAGATATATTTGTAAACACAGCCACAAATAAAACTCATAAAATTGCTTCTGCAACCACTTCAAACAAAAAATTCAATTTTTTTATTTCTCCCTTACTCCATAAATAATAGTTCAGTCAAAATGGCTAAGACTTTCAAAAGCTTCTGTTACTCCTAAGAAATACAGTTTTTAGATGATGCAATTTAAAGAAATATCATATTAGATATTTCTGAAGTAGAAAAGCAGAAGGTCTGTGTTATCCAAATAACTACTCATTTTGAAAACATTGGACCACGCTTCTGAATATTGTTGCTTACATATAGCATAGCTACAACATACACTTGCTATTGCTACAATGGATATGAATACAATTACAAATATTTGGGACAACAAAAAGAAAAGCTTTTACATACAGAAAATGTGTTTTCTCCAGTAAAAAAGCAACTTTTAACAGTAGAATTCTTTCCACTTCTAGAAATTCCCTTTTCAGTATATTTTTATACTTCAAAAATTCCTTCTTTTCAGATTCTTAGGGGAAAAAAAGTCTTTTACAGTCCTGTTTCACAAACCAAAATGTAAGACAATCTTTCCATTATTTTCTGGAAAAAAAAAAAGAAACATTGTGTATGTCATAGGACAAATTTAAGCTCTAAGCACACTTATTTTCCACAAATGATCAGAAGTAAAGCAAATGAAAATTCACTAGATCTGTACATAAGTGTGTGAGTTCCTGTAACAAAAGGAATATTAGTGTTATTTATTCGTTTTAGGTTACTATGTGAGCATTATGATGCTTGTTAGAAATTGAAGTAGCTGGGGCTAAGGGAGGAATTTTTCCTTTGTGCCTTGTTATGCCTGTTTTACTCTGGACCAAAATGACTTCTGCCCCAGAATACTTGACCTTTTCTCAAGAATGACTAAGCAAGATCCACTGGAAGAAATATCTGAAATACACAATGAAGCAGGCAGAGAAAAACACAGAAAATGGGGAATTCAGAATGTAAGTGGAGTCAAGTGATTTATAAGAAAAACAAGGAACTTTCTCACAACAGAGGAGAAAAAGAGGGATCCACACTATATACAAATCGCTCAATTTAAGAGTTGCTGGCTGAAAAGCAAGACTCTTTTTCTTAGTTTATATGGTGGATTTCTTGTTTCTTATATTTCTGAAAAAAACACAGCTTTAAGGATTGAAAGATATAAAGATTGATTTTGATATCTTTTAGTATGCTCTCTTTTAAAGAAAGAATGGAGCAGTTCCACTCCATGGCCTTGGCTGCTTGGGGTCCTGTCTCGAACAGTTTTATGAGATCTTTGTCCAGCTCCTGAAGGCAAGCACAAAAGAAACTGTCATAATTTAGACTATCTGCCTGTAGACTGAAAAAAAATCCAGAAATTATCTATCAAAGAAAGAAGTTCTGTACTGTTTCATGATGATGCAAAAACTAAACTGATAATATGAGACACCTCGAAGATACAAAACAAAAGTAAAAAAACTAAAGCTGGTGTTAATTCTAGAATTTTGATTGGAAAATTATAAATATGGATATGTATTGTTGAATTATACTTTTTAAATCAAGCAATTAAATTTATTAGCTGAGGAGAAATGTTAAAGGAGTGGCAGAAAAGAAGCTCTCAGAATAAAACCTGTTTCCTAATCAAATCAGAAACACAGATTCTGTCAAGAAGATAAGTCAAAATGCAATTAAATAACTTTAAATAAACAGACCGGATATTATGAATCACACTTGCGAAACAAGGTGGCATATACCTCCACAAAATACTGTGTGGATAATCTTTTCTATACCTCTTCTTTTGTGTCGTAAGCCATGTTACTGAGGACTAGGTGAAATAAAAGACTTAAGTGCCTATCTAACTTAGATGCACCAAAACATTTAATTTTTAGGCCTGCTTACTTTGAATGAAATTCAAATCTCAGAGCTAAGCACGTGTAACTTGTGTACAAAGCACAGAGACCATCTCAGAAAGGGTAGTGAAAAACCTGTGTGATTAACAAGAGGCCAAAAAATAAGACGTGAGAAATACTGTTCGCTAAACTTGTCTGGGGCTTGTGTCCCAAAAACCTAGGCATCCTTCTTCATTTTGGATTCAGGTCTGAAATTCTTTCCTGAGCCTACACTGCAATTATTGTTCTTTCAAAGAATGAGATACCCTGGATAGGGCTTAAGGTATATTTGCATTTTGGAAGAAGGGACAGTGCTTGCCATGAAAAAAAATGGGGTTCAGCCCTCCTGAACCCTTAGGAATTCTCTTTTCTTCATTCAGAACTGTTTGTTGGGTTTGCCCAATGACTATTCCATGTAAAATATATGAACAATAGCTGGCAGACAGGAATCTATAATGATCCCATTGTAGGGGACTGCTCCAACAACTGGACTACAGAGCTATTCTTCCTTAGAACGCCTTTCCTGATCCTGCACATTTGCTATGGTTCTGTTACAGAGGCACAGCAGTACAGCATTGACAGGAACAAGGATCCATGTCTCCACAAAACTCCACTTGACTCGTCCTTTGTTGCATATGCTGTAAATTGAGTATTTAGGTGGCACTCCTGGCAGGTGGCAATGCTGGTTTTCATCTGCTTTGTGCTAAATAATTGGAAAGACTAAGATCTTCTATTTTTCCAGTGACTGCCTTACCTACCAGGGGAGAGAAAAGTGAGGAGAGAAAGAAAAAAATATTCCAGTCAGCCTTTTAAAAGAAAGCAGGTTCAACAGCATTTTATTACAGGCTTAATTCAACTTGTTTGAGCTCCTACTTTCTAGACTCCAGTAAAGTGTAGGTGGGTGCTCTTAGCTTGAGCAGTTCTGGGTATGCACAAAAAGAAGAAATGATGACAACAAGGACATTTCAGGATGGACATGCACGTTGGATTTTGAACATTTTTACATATAAGCATGCTAAGCAAAGATTTTCTTACATAGTAAAACTGGCTTTAATGGCCATTTGCGGTGCTCAGTGGAGAGCAGGTCCACAGGAAGGCTAATGCATGTTCCTTAGCAAGCACTTCATACAGTTTAAAACCATTACACTCCATATAACTTCAAATTACTCTTAAAATACCTACTGGTCAGATCCGTAGGTATTCAAAGTGACTTGCAGCATGTGGTATTCAGTTCTACAAAAAAGCTGAAACAACCTTATCTACTCCACATTCACCATATGGAATCACCCCAAAGACCTTTTGGAATATAAATGTAAAACATACTTGCGGTTGACAAATTCCGGGCCATGTCATCACCTGACCCATCAGTGCTATAAGAAAAAGACTTAAGTGGCAAGAGCGCTTCTACTGCATTCCAGAATTCACTGAAAAATGGCACCATGCAAGTTTTGAGAAGAGCCTGGACACACACTTAAGTCACAATACCTGTATTTTTTGAGACTTCCTGAGTCTTGTTTTAGGTGCCTAGTATCCCTTGAAATCGAACATTGAGGACTAATTTTGAAAGGTTCTCACATGCAAAAAAATTCTGTAGCTAAACAATCATTTGCAATCCCTAACTACGTATAAACAACAATAAGTCCTTTACTTTCATACACGAGTGGCATCACAACCTTGCTTGAAAATGCTGAATAAAATTAAAAGATGCTTTTCATTTTATTTAGGTGTAATCAGCAAAATTGGCCTACTGTTCACTGGATAAAAACGGGTTGATTGTGAAACTGTGTACTCTTCAACATGAAGCCAATTTACACAGAACAGGAAGGACAAAGAAATATAAAAATATAATTTAAATGAAAGAAATGCAGTGTAAGTAGATGTACAGTCTGAAGCATGCATTATTCAGAAAAAGCAACACTACTGACATTGCTAAAACAGGTAAAAATAAATTAAGCTGAAAAAGTAAAAGAGATGTGGAGACTGTTTAGTTATGACCTGAAGTTCCAATTATAAATAAAATGTATTTAAAAATACTTGTACAAAATAATCACAAAACTGGTGAAAGTGCATTTAATAAAACACTGATAGTAGTCATCAAGAATCTGGCTGTGGACAGTAGATCTGTTAAGTTAGGAGACCTGTGCCTGCTGAATCTCATGCTAGATGGTCACTTGCATCCCTCAAAAATAATCTGTTCTGATAGCAGTTTATCCCTTTTCTGTATGGTTTTAATTGACTATCATTTATGACAAACAGTAGGGAATTGAGTCTTGTACCTTCATCAACTACAGGTCATAACCATTTTTCATTCAAATTAATCTATTAGTGAGATTCATTAACTGAATACTGTAGAAATAAATCTCATGACTATATCAGTACAACAATGGTAAGGTTTTGACAGCGACAACTAAGGCCTCGTTTTGCCTAAGAGGAAAATAGTACTTTTATAAAAACTATAATGAGAAGAAAGAGGGATGATTCATTCTGACATTCTTAGAAATAAATAAAAAAGAATTCTATTTCAAGGGAGAACTGGATCATCCACCTCCACATGGTTACTAAGTAAAAAAAAGGGAAGAGTAAGAAAAAGTATTTTGGACAGAGCAATATCAATGTAAACCAAAAATGACAGATCACTGAGTCTTATGCGATGTTTTTGAAGACCCTGCCCAAAATAATATTGAACTAGAATCATAGACAGCATCCTCTAAATAAATTAGTCAATAAGCTTTGAGTTTAATTAGATATATATGTATACCTATCTAAACTCTAGATACATAAAAAACCCTGTAGGTATTACTACCTTTTTCCTTAGTCAATTTAAAAAAGAAATCAAGATAAGTAAGTAAATACAACTATGTTACATAAGCTATTACCTACATCATTTGTCAGGAGTCAGACAGAAATGGTCTTCAACAGCAGTAGCAGCAGCCAAATCTTTTTTTAACGTTGAAGCAACCAGATGAGCAACCCACTGAATTAGCCCTGGGAGTCTCAAAAGTCACAGGCAATGTTCCATGTGGATTCATGCACCATGGCTTTATATACAGCAGAGGCACAAATGGAATAGAAAGGACTGTGCCTACATGTATATGGATCAACAGACATCTTAGGAACCATTTTGAACTGCACTGTTAGGTCTCTTCTGTGGTTTAAATTGGGGTAGGCCTGTTAATTCAATTCACTTATTTCATCTGCATAATGCAGGCATCAAAATGAAGAAAACCAGCAATGAGACAGGCAACTATTTCCAAAATTCTTTGGGGATCTCACATATCTATTTATTCCTCTTCCAGTTCCCTCTTCCTAACAATCACTGTCATCGTGTTTGCCTTTACTCTTCTCCATCAATGCTTCCACTGCCTTCGGCAAACTCCTTGTTACCCGCTGGAGTAATATTGCTCCGTTGAGGGCAATGCAATAACTCCCACTCATTCTAATGGTCCAATGCCAAGGCCAAACTTGCTAACTATTCAGCTTCATCTGAATTTCTCTATCTGTTTTTCTAATTTTTTCACTCCTTTGAATTGGCTTATGGTTGCATACACTGCATCCATTAGAAAATCTCCCTACTGCTGCTGTATTTCGCTTATACACTATAGCATTTATTTTATTTAATTGTGTAATGAGTTCTGGGAAACAGTATAATGAAAGGCATGATACAAAGAAAACGTACATTGTATTATAGTTTAGTTTTGTTACTTCAGTGTGTTTATATGTTTCAAGATTCCCTTCCCTATCAGTTAAATTCATTTATGTCACAGATGTTTGGTTATTGGTCTCCTGCCTCTTCTTAGAGGTACTATAATTGAGCACCTGTGTGAGGGGATGGAGGGAATTGGGGGTTCTTGATTAATTTTCTCCAGCTATATTATTTATTTTCTTCCACCATTATCCTGTCATCCTCTTTGGGACTCTTTTAAACTGTCAGAGATATCTATTTACTTTTAATTGATTGTTGCTCTGTGCTCATCGAGTTTTCCTAGATGACAAACACAGAAGAAATATTAAAACTAGCCGTGTATAACTACAATAGGAAGATGTGCGATAGCACAAAGTATTACTAACAGTGGAGTCTAATCTTTTGAAGTACTGAATTCCAGGTAGGAAAAATCACATTTACTTCAAGGAATGACTAGTGAGTTTAAACTTCCTGGGCAACCTGCTGTAGCTGACCCTGTTTGAGCACGAGGATGGTCTATCTGCAATCCAGAGGTCTTGTCCCACCTCAGCGATTCTGTGGTTCTGTGACAGAGCTAATTAAGCATCAAGTTATCCTTTTCATAGAAAAATAGGAAAGTGAATTTGGCTCCTTACAATCTCATGCACGAACTTGGGCAAGTCCCACTACTTCTGTGATCTGTTTGTCTGTATGTAAAATGAACCTAATGGTACTTGTCTTCTTCAGTGTGGTGCTTGCATATAGGCTAAAAAAAAATACACTTTGACTACATTTTCTATTAATATTATAACTGTCTCTGTTTTAATATATTCTGCTTCAGAATCTGCCAGACATTTATCTCATGAAGATTAGTGGGACATTGAAAAAAACCGCCAGCTCTTCAGATGTTAATTTTGTCATTCTGTTTCAGAAAATGGCCCTGAATAAAAGGAGAAATAAATTTGTTATCTTGTCACAGGACAATATTGTCTACACTGTTATGTTGAAAAACATTCTACCTGACAATATCTGGAGAATAGCAGTAGCTGTTACCTCATGGTAGCAGATTCATTACAATATACCATATAAATAGAAGGTCAATAGTACGGAGCCAGAGAAGTCAGGAAAATAATAACATTTGTAGGAGCCAGTGGAACTGTTAGCAACATAACATCCAGGTTCAGTATCTGGATGAAGACTCAATACACTTCTAAATGGATGACTGTGAGCCAATATCATCTGTGGAAAACATCAGGGTACAGACAACTCATATTGTAACCGACTATTTAAGTGACTTTGAAAAATATTATAGGGAGGCATGACAGAAACTATAACAATCTTCAGCAATATTTTAGATATATCAGGAGTGGGATTTTTTGAAGCATTCAAAAGACCTGGGATTACAAACCGACATAACTACATTTTACTATATTGAAATTACCAGAGGTAAGAAAAGCATCGCAATTCACCACGTCATCTCTGTCTGAAACCCTGGACCCTACTTCCTGAAAAAAAATGTTCTTGTTGGAAAAGGAAACTTTTAAAATGAGGCCACTCATGTCTTCCTTCAAAATATTTATTTATATAGCCCAGAAGGACAACAGACTGAAAATACACATTGTCATACATAATGCGTACAAGGCCTTATCAACAAGGATACAAAGCTATACCATCCCATTAGGTTTTAGTGGGAAGAAAAAATGATGATACATAACATAATGTTGTATCTAAAGCTCCTGTCACAACTCTGCTGGTGTCCTGTTGCTCAGCTTTGATCAAGTTACTTTACAACAATATTTTTCACAGGTGATGAGAGATCTACAATAAGATAATTGAACTCCTCTTTCCTGCACAGTCAAATAAATCCTTGTGCTCCCTCTGCACTTACTGCCTGTATACACTTCATATGGTCTATGGCAGCCAAAAGCATCCACTGGAAAGTAAACTATGTAGTCCCTTCCCTATAGAAGTGCCACATGCCAGTGACACCCTTTGCTGAAACCTATAGGCAAAGAACATGTGATTAAACACAAAACCTGCAACAAGAATCTTAAATTACTTATTCTGATTATTTATTTTATAATCTATTCATCTTTGCATATTATTTACTTCCTTCAAGAAGCATGAAGATATTTAGTAGAACATACTTTTAGATGTTTTGTATGAGCATGGGCATTTGTAGTTGCCTTGAATTTTTAAAAACGATATCTGCAATGGTATTTGTTTATCCCAATGTACATTCATCCTCCTTTTAGAAGAGGACTCTTTCAGAGAGGGTTGACTCCTAATCCCAGCAATATTTCTATAGTCAAACACAATTACACCAAAAATAAAACCATTATAGCAGATTACCCATGTACACATTGAAATTCTTTAAAGGAAGAATAGGAATATTCACTCATTTAAATATAATGCATCAAAGACTGGGGTTTTAATTTCCTAACCAAGTATATTGATAGTATTTTAACTAAGCCATCATCTTTATTGCACTTCTACAAAGACCTTATCATAAACCATCAGTGCTTGAGGCATACTAAAATTGTAAGAATTTTCTCTCTCAAAGAATTAGCATGATGTCCCTCTGGCACTGTTTAGAAATTTTTCATTTGCTCCACAAACATTAGAATGCTGGCAGAGCATGAGTGTAAGAAAGAACACCAAATTAACACTATTTAACAGCATTTGAAATCAACCTAATTTTTGGAAAAGATTTCTTGCAGCTTACTAACATGCGAGACAATTAGCAACAGAAAATAAAAGGACAGGAAGTTTTCAAATTTAAAACTAAAGTTACAAACATTGTAAATATTAGTGCTTTAGCACCATGACCCAATTATCTTTGATTAGCAATGCTAAAACAATGCTATCAACCCTCCTAAAGCAGTAATAATTCCTAGTGATCAGCCCTGTCTTCTTCCTTTCATTTTTCTGTTAGGCTGTTGTAGGTGGATGTCATGAGTAGTCTCACACCAAGCTATTGTATTTTAGTCAATTTTTAATTAAAAGTAAGTCACTTTTCTTCCTATTCAGGACAGTAATTTCAGACTTATCCTCAGAAGGCAGCTTGCAACTTCTCCAGAAATTTGATCATATGGTGTTTAACTCTTGTTCCAGCTGATTCCTGACTAGGGAAGGCCACACACCATTTCAACAGGTACTAGGGACATCCCAACGTTAGTACTGGATCTAAAGCGTATCTCAAAGGGACAGCATTTTGTGCCATTGGGAGCAAGAAACTCTGCTGAGGACAGTGTATGTATGCTCAGCAACAGTAGACACACCGTAGAGCACAGTCCCCAGTACCCACTGGAGCAACTATTCCAGCTGAATGGAGACCTCAGTCCAGTAGGAGCTCCCAAGGACAGATGCATCTCTGCAGACCTGGGGGCACAGGGATGCCTGGGGCCTCTCGCTGATCCTGGGGTCAAGGATAATGCACTCCTCACCTACAAGATGTGTGCACAGGAGAGGGTCTCTGTCACCAAGTGAAGGAGCTGTGGGGGGAGGTCAGTAAGCTGCCCATCATCAGGGACGATGAGAAACAGATTGAACAGATATTTTCTGGGGCCCTGCAAAATACAAGAGTCTGACCCCCCAGCTACACTGAAAGAGGAGCAAGAAGGGTCTGTGCTTGTTGGGTTGGAAAATAGAGAATGCCTCTCTCAGGATGGCCAGGTTGGAAGCTCATGACTTGTGGCAGGAAATTTTCGGTAGAATGGGGAGTAGTGTCTAGCGAAGCCTCTTTGAAGATTACAGACTGCTAGGAAGAAATGGGATCCACCTGACCAAGTGGGGAAAAAGGAACTTAACCAACAGGCCAGCCAACCTGATGAGGAGAACCTTAAACTAGGAATGACAGGGGAGGAAGATGATGACCCACAATCGTGTGAGAGTGGACTGGAATGGCAAGAAAGAGGTGCCAGATCACATGGAAAGGAGAGACCTTATAATCAAAAATTCTGGGCAGAAAGGGAAAAACGTGAAGAGTGTGCACTTAAATAAGGAAGTGCCTACAGGACTGTATGATAGAGAAAGATAGTATATGTCTTCTGGGAAATCAGCAAGTCCAGGTGACTATCTGAAGTGGTTCTACACTGAGGCAGACAGCACGGGGAAAAAAAAGATGAATTAGACATCTGTGTGCAGTCGCTGGTTTATATTCTTATAGGGTCACCATGACCAATGCAAAAGTCCAGAGCAAGGAATGCTTACCCTTAGAAGAGATGGATCAGGCTAGGCAACACTCAAACAAAATAGACATACACAATTACATGGAGTCTGACAGAATCATAGAACAGTTTAGGTTGGAAGAGACCTTTAAAGATTCAACCCCTCTACCACAGGCAGGGCCATCTTTCACTAGGTCAGATTCTAGATCAGAGCCTTCTCTTCTCCAAGCTGAACAACCCCAATACTCTCACCCTTTTTTCATGGAAGAGGTGTTCCAGTCCTCTGATCATTTTTATGGCCGTCCTCTGGACCCACTCCAACAGGTCTTTCCTGTGCCAGGGTGTCCTGGGTTTGACCAAGACAGGGCTAATTTTCACCGGAATCCAGGAAAGGGGCACAGCCAGGGAGGCTGACCCTACCTGGCCAAACAGAGCCGGGTATTCCATACCATGTGTCCATCATGCTGGGTTCCTGTGGGGGGGGAGCTGGGGGCGGGAACTCACTCCTGGCTTGGGAGCGCGGAGCAGCGGTTCGGTCCGGGAGAGAGAGCGGCTGTGTTCTGCGAGTTCTGTTCTGCTGGTTTGTTTTGTGTATTCCCCTTTTTTCTGTATCGTTGCTGTTCCTGTTCACTTTGTTTGCTGTTCTGTTAAACTGCCCTTATCCCGACTCACCAGTTTCTGCCTGTTTCTTTCCATTCTCCTCCACACCCCGGTGGGGGGAGGGGCGGCGGGGTGGCACTTTTGTTGCCGGCTGCAACCAAACCAGAACACGGGGGCTCTAGAGCTGGATGCAGTACTCCAGGTGGGGTCTCACCAGAGTGGAGTAGAGTGGCAGAATCACCTTCCTTGACCTGCTGGCCACGCTTCTTTTGATGCAGTATACAGTTGGTTTTCTGGACTGCAAGCACACATGGCCAACTCCTATCCAATTTTTCATCCACCAGTACCCCCAAGTTTGTCTCTGTAGGGATGCTCTCAATCCATTCATCCACTAGTCTCTACTGGTACTGGAGGTTGCCCTAACCCAGGTGAACGATCTTGCACTTGGCCTTGTTGAACTTCATGAGGTTCACATGGGACCACTCCTTAAGGCTTTCAACATCCCTCTGAATGGCATCTCTTCCCTCTAGCATATGAACTGCACCTCTCAGCTTGGTGTCATCTGCAAACTTGTGAAGGGTGCACTCAGTCCCACTGTATATGTCATTGATGAAGATATTGAATAGTATTGGTCCCAGTAAAGACTCTTGAGGAACACCACTCATTGCTGGTTTCCACTTGGACATTGAGCAGTTGACTGTAAATCTTTGCATGTGCCTATCCACCCAATTCCTCATCCATCTAATAGTTCATCCATCAAACTCACATCTCTAATTTAGCAGCAAGAATGTTGTGGGAGACCATATCAAAGGCCTTACAGAAGTCCAGGTAGATGACATCTGTAGCTCTTCCCTTGTCCACAGATACAGTCACTCCATAGTAGAAGGCCATTTTTTTAGTCAGGCACAATTTGCCCTTGGTGAAGCCAGGTTAGCTGTCTCTAATCACCTGCCCATCTTCCATAAGTTTTGACATAAATTCTAGGAGGTTCTGTTCCATGATCCTAGTGTGCATTGAGGTGAAGCTGACTGGTCAGTAATTCAGATTGTCTTCCTATTTACCCTTTTTAAAAACAGGTATGATGTTTCCTTTTCTTCAGTCACTGGGGTCTTCTCCTTTGTAGATGCACCTACAAGTGCTGAGGGAGCTGTCTAATGTAACTGTGAAGCCAACCTCAATTACTTTTGGAAGGTTATGGTGGTCAAGAGGGGCTCATGAGGGACTGGAAGAAAACAAATGGCAACCTTACCTTCAGGAAAGGCACATAGTAGAATCCAGAGAACTACAGTTCAGTCAGCCACACATCAGCCTGGTAGATGGTGATAGAGTGAATAACACTGGAAACCTTTTCCAAACACATAAAAAAGGTGATTGAGTAGTCAGTGTGCATTTACAAAGGGGAAGTCATGCCTGATCTACCTTGTAGCCTTGCACAACAAGATGACTAGCTCCGTGGATGAGGGAAGAGAAACAGTTGTTGCTTATTTTGACTTCAAGTAAGGCTTTCAAGACTGTCTCCCATAACATCCTCATAGACAAACTGAGGAAGTATGAATGAGATAAGTGGAAAGTAATGTGGATTGAAAACTGTCTGAACTGCTGAGCTCAGAGGGCTGTGTTCAGTGATATGAAGCCCAGCTGCAAGACATTCTACAGTGCATGCCTAGCTCAATGCAATTTGTATGCCTGAGACAACAGCTTGCTTATGATAATATGATTTCTAATCCCAAATGTTTCAAACATAAGAGTCTCCAAGATCCCTACAGTAAGAAAAGCGCTAGTGTCAAGCAACTATCCATTTGAAGCAGTGTAGCTCTTTATCTACAGTATTTCTCAGACATTCCTTTGAGCACTTATTTTTCAGTTAAAGCTATCTTCATAACAGCATGTAAAAATGAAACCTACCCAGAGACAGGCATCAGCCTCAGTCTTAAGATTTTCTGTGAATCAGTTTGAAAATGAATGTCATTAGAGAGTCCACATATCTAGAAATGAACTTTAACCTTATCTTTTTTATCTGGTTTATCACAAATGGCATCATCCCAAATGGGGTCTATCTATTATGCTACCCCCAACTGTGTAAATACATGGTTAGCTGCAAAAGTTTACACCTACATGTAGCTCTCATACATCCTTAAGACCTTCAAAATAAAATAAATTTTCTTTGTAAGCTATAGAGAGGCAAACCAAAGGCAAGTATCCTAGGAGCTTCCAAGAAAAATAAGGAAGTGTACATGGGAACAATGTAATGCAGTTCATTTAAACATTTTCAGTTTTAAAGTTATGATGAGTGAAAAAAAATGAGCCAAAAGTAATTGTAAATAAACACAATGCAAAGGACAAGAAGGGTAGTACAGCTGACATGCTAAGTTGATCAGATCATAAAGACAGGTGGAAAGGAGGAGGAAAGAAAAAGAAAAGGGAAGATCATCTGCATGGGGATTCTGCGAACTAATGGCATAGAACAATGAACCTAGCAGCTCTGGGCCACCATCTCTGAGCTCAGCTCTTTATCATTCTTCATTAAGGGATTCTGAGATCAAAGTTTCTGCTGCAAGGAATTGCTACATATTTCCAAAATTATACCAGCCACTGCTAATTTTCTTTGTTGTGAAGGTAACTATTGCCCTTGAGCATAGAATGTTCTGGGAAATGAGTTATCCTTCTAATGCTGAGAAAGGGGATATGATGCTCATACAGGAGCAGACACTGGCATGTGCAGCAGTCATGGGCAATGCTTCATTTACTTCAATAGCTCTCTTTTTCCCTCTCTCTCCTCTAAAACTCCTTTCCAGTTACTCACTATTGCTGCACAGAGGTGAATTAGCGGTGCTTAAAAAAGAAGGGGGAAATGGCATAATAAAAGAAGATCTGGAATGCAAAATATGTAAGAAACATACTGCACTCAAAAACAAAAATCGCTAAGTTAATAAATAAAAAGAATGAAAGTATGATATTAACGCTTACTGTTCAGCAGCATCTATAACTTAACAGTACCAGCACCACACAGCACAGTCTTTGTTTTAAATTAATAACTCAGTTAATTATTAACAAGAAAAGAGTGTCTTGAAACCCTAGGTGCATACATACTAACAGGTGAAGATAGGAAATGAAGAAAAAAATGTTTAATATAATTCCAATTAAAATTTACATTTGCATAATACTTCTATATATATGTTTACATTTGTATAATATCTGCTTTGTTTCAGGTAGAATAGGCACATGAGGGAAAACTGAATATACAGTGTAATTCTATGCCCTGGTGATCAATTCCTTCAAATGAAGCTTGACTGTCTTTTCATTTTTTCAAGTATAACTAGGAATAAATTAATTGAAGTTGGAGTTACAGTTAGACACACCTTGTAATATAAGAAGAAACCACTCTATTGCTATCCACAACAGATTTATGAATTTTTATGCATTTATTAAATTTAAACAAAGTTATGTCTGGTGCTTTGTTCTAGAGTAAACCATGTGATTCAGCTCAGAGTAGTTTCAGTCATGGCAAAGTCAATTCCTTTAACAGAAATCTAAACACAACGTATGACTTCATGTACACACCAGACATGCCTCCATGCCATTGACAGATAAAAGGGTGTGAACCAGCAGCTTGTTCTTTGGACAGCTTTGAGCCGTACACATAGCAGAGATGTTCAGTCCAGGGAATCATGCTAAAGCCAGCGCAAACCAGACCTCATGTACGGCAGACGCAAATGTCAGCATGACCTGCTTTGATCTGCTGATCCTTCCCCATTGGACTGAATTACTTCTTGATGTAAATCTAACCAAGAACTTCTGGTACTTTACATTCAAACTCTTGCCCTTGGTGGGTGTTATATACCTATAACAGGGACTGCTCCTCACTAAAACTCTTTCTGTCTACTAATTATGTTTTGTTTTGTTTAGGTTTTTTTTGCTTTGTTTTTTCCCCCAAAATTAACAATTTAACATCTCAGATCCACTTTAGAATTTATCTCTGCAGGAACACATCTGTTGATTTTATGTGGCAGCAGCTGCTCAGCTCCTTGCAATCCTCTGAATGCCACAACGTCCACCTCACTGTACCTTCATCGATCCAAGTTGATTTTGAATGGTCTCACCCCTCATTTTGTACAAGGAGATACAAGTTTCCATTTTTTATACTAAGTGGTAGTGCAGTAAGTTCATTCCTCAATTTTAGCACAACATCCATAGCAGCACACCCCTTTGATGTGGGGGAATTGGGGAATCTGTGCAGCAGGAACTAGTGCAGTACTTTGCAGAGGACTATTGTTCCCAGGCTAGAAAGCTTTGGAAAAGTAAACTTTGATTTCCTTGCTCTATTAAATCTCCTACAACTATCAGGCTGAATTTGCTGTGTCTGTATACTTCTTCCTAATCATTTTTGACGCAATTCTATTTCTCTTCATATCTACCCACTGTTATTCCCCCATCCTTGCTCTTGTCATCCCCAACAGCTGTACAAATCCAGTAAACCTAACAAACGTGTTCACTGTAGCAGAAAACAAAATCATCCACATAAAAAAAGAATAACAGAAAAAAGTATACATTGACTCACAGTTTCGTTAATGCACTCAGCCTTAAGTTGAGATTTCATGAGGTAAACGGTCCAAATCAGGCTACAAAGACATTTGAAAACTCATATATATCTTAAGGCTCTATATGGCATTTGGCTTTAAAACAATTATTGGAGAATTCAACTAATTTTGCAGGGTACTTTATGCTGATCTGTAGATGTCGTAAAAGAGAACTTCTGGCAAAAACAGTGCTGTCTTTTAGCATGAACATTGCAAAGCAAAGCAACTGTCCTGGGACTATCTATATAGCTAGCATTTCCTGTAGCAGCTTGGGGGACTGGAGGGGAGGCGAAGAAGGGAGAGAGGGTGCTGTCAGCACTGAACACCTTTCAGATTTACAATTACCTGTAATGACTCTTGAGTAGCTATTTCAGGGTGGCATCCTTCAGCATAAAGGCAACTTATACATGGTCAGTCTGAAGAAAGGGAGAACTCTGTGGGTGCAGTGACAAACAAGTGAAAACAAACTAAATGGTCATGAACGTTTTTCAATTCAGTATTGTAATTCGCTGCATTAGACAAAGTAAATTAACTTTACATAAAATTCCTTCTCCTGTGACCTTAGATAAAGGTCTGCACAACACAGCACTATTCAAATAATCTGGAGAGTGAGATAACCTAAATAAACAAGGCTAATACCTCTAAATGACTCTGCTTTGTTCTGTTTTCAGCGAATGCTGTAAAGGGACAGGGCACTTGAGATGCCAGATTAGACGTATTCTTAAACCTCATTTGTACTCAGTGGGTAGAATACAGAGAAGTCCAAGAGCTGCAGTAAATCTGCCCAGTGGATGATATAGCCTTAACAAGTACGTTCTCCAGCTGAATGAAGTCATGCCATAGCGAACTACCATGATGCAAGAATATCCCTTTCTAAATTAAACTAACCACTTCCTTTTAATAAGAAAAATAAAAACAAACCTACAAGATGCCAATGGGCAGGGAAGTCTGACCCTATGTTTTTGCCTCTTTCTATAAGACTTCATAATTTCAATGTGAGAAGGACACAGGAGAAAGGAACATTTTACTGCACAGTTATCATCATCTCTGATATACACCTTCATCCACTTAAGTAGTCCATTTAGCATTGGAAAGGATTCAGTTTCCTGAACATTAGTGTCTGATGACTTTTGAGACACTACGAGGAAGTAAAGATGCATATGCAGGGCTGAAAGATACCACACAGGACTTGCAAGGGACTTGCACCCTTCAGTAGCAGCAGCTGGGAGCCAGGCAGGATAGCCTACAGCATCTCATGAGCTAGAGGTTATTTATACACGACTCAAGCGCATAAAGCTATCCACATATTTATCGATAGTCTGACTGTGTCAGAGATGCAGAGTATAATGACAGATCTGATGAGTAGGTCTGAGGGACACTAAGCATGAAATTAGCCCAGGGAAGGAATTTCCTTCCCATCCTTCCTTCTCCTTCCTTCTCCTTCAGCTCTGGACTGTTGGCACTGTTAAATTCTGTTGATATTTAATAAAAGCTAGCATCTGTGCCTTGCTTGCCTCCAATTACAGAACTTCATCCTAGGGCCACTTTGGAGCTTCTTACAAGCGCTGATCCTTCAAGCACAGCTATAACAAAAGAATGGACTGACAGTTTTATTTTGCCTCTAGCTACCTTTATGCTCTTTTTTATTTTATTTGCCTCAATTTTGTTTTTGGTTGGCCACCCTAAATGACCAGCCTGCAGCAATGGTACCCCTGTAGGAGACCATTTGATCAATCCTCTCTCTATGCAAGGCCTCCAGGAACAGAAAATAACTGTAAAGGATGCTTCCATGCCCCAACTGCATGCAAACACACATCACCACCACTACACCACTGTCAGGGCTATTGAATTGGCTAGAGAGAATAACAGGGATTCTTCATGATAAGCCATGATAGATAATATGAAAGTACAGTTTATAATTGTTAACAGTGAACTCAATATATGAAGGTTACTTCAGAGTGGCTCTAGAAAGCTACTTTAGGGATAAAATTCACTTCAGATCATGGTCACCATCTGTCAGAGAGAAGGAAAAGATGCAGAAAAAAAATTCTATCCAATTTTATCCATTCTTATCTCTCTAAGAGTCTTCTGTGATAGCTAGATGACTAAGAATAACTGGTTTAGAACCTTACATTTAGAAAGTAGACAATATAAAATAAGATAATAAAGAAAGGAAGAGAAAATATAAAAGGAAAATAGAACAGTTCATCTGAAATCTGAGTTATATTGAACCAGGCTTGCCTTCACTGTCTAGAAAGCACTTGCTAGTTACTTAAATTCAAACAGTTTTTGAGTTTTCAGTCTCTAAATATTCCAGTTTTTCTGCAATGAAACTGTCGGTCTTTCCAGAGTCATCACCGTTAGTGCTGATTATTTTTATAGATTATTAGTAAGTCAGATATGATGCAAAGAAAATATTTAAGATGATTAAAAGTCCTATTTTCCTATATAATCAATTACAGCTATAATACAGAATGTCTTGAAACCGTTGTACATTAAAGGAATCAGTATATGTATCTAGATCTATACCTTTAGTTTGTATTTTGTTAATGTAAGTATATATTTACAGATAATGTGTTTCTTGGAGACAGTACGTAGGAAATACTAAAGTTGGTGTAAACCAAAAATGCAGTGTGGTAGTTAAATTTCTGAAGTTATTCTGGAGTGCATATTTTAACATAAACTATAGGATTTGACTCTCTCAGTTCTCTCTATACCATCCAAGATATGATTTTCATAATGAAGTGAAGATTCATGTTTTAAAAACAAGGTCTTTCCAACGCACATAGACAGAAAAAAAATTGGGACATTTGGCAACTCTGAAATTCTTGGATTTGATGATAAGAAAACAAGTTTTGTGAACTGGCATGTAAAATATTAAGGCATGTTACTGATCCAGCTTAGAAACATATATATAATTTCCTGTACAAACATACAGACGACTGCGTATTATTTTTGCTGTACTGCAAATTGTTACTCTGGGGAGATGTCTGATATTCCCATCACTCTAGTCAAAGCCAGGCTTAACACAAGGTATTGCAAGCAAGAGAAATATGTTACCTGCATGCCAAGAATACAGGTTAGATCCAACAGTCTGAGACACATTTTTCCCCTTTCCCCTAAGGGCCTCCAGGTTATTCAGCAAATGGAGCTGAACAACTCTACCATTTTTCAGTCACTGCGCAATAGGCCCTAAATGGAAAAGCAGTCTGACCGTGACATACAACTTCAGACACTGATTTGTCATCCAGCTCAATGAAATACTTTACTGAAGAGAACTGATGTAGTAAATTTCCTTTCATATTCATGCCTGCAATTAATTACAGATTCAGTCTCACCACCAAAAAATCCCAGAATAGACAATCACCACTGATGAGTACTGGGTCAAAGAAAAGCTAAACACACACTACTTCTGTATTTTTCCCTTTAATTGAACTTCCTTCTTAATGGCAGCAAATAAAATCTCCTTTCTCTGCTCATAAAAAGTATATATATCTCCATCTTCAAACTCTAGTTTCACACAGAACTACATAAGTATGTCCTCTTTTCATAAGTATGCAGTTGATTAAAAGATAAGTTGTATATCTTTGTGATTAATTAGCACAGCTTTTAAGACTTAGACACACTCCTATAAAAATCAGAACTACAGAATACCTTTAAAGAACCAGTAGGGATTTTTTATTATTATTATTGTAAATTAAAAGTCACAGAGAGGCATGACTTGTTTCTCTTTTCAAATCAGTAAATTTTCCTCAGAAAAAAATGACTTCCTAATACACAGGATGAGCAGGACTCACAAAAAATTTTTCTATATCTAAAATGTCAAGAGGTAAGTACATTTCTTTGAAGACTTGTAAAGCTAGAAATTAGAGCTTTATGCTACTGGAAAGGATCAGTTTCCCAGTCTCTAACTCTGGAGTATCCCAAGATACTGGATGTTAATGTCATGACATTTTAGATACAGAGAAACTCTTTTAAGCTATATTTAGAAGTTTCAAAGACTCTCTCTGAAACTTGCACACAATTGGACCTACAGCAACCAAGGGATCTAGCTTTCTATTAACAGTACAATAGATAATCCATAAACACACTTTAAAATGCACCCAAATACTTTATATCTAGTATATGTGGCATGTACAGAAAATACGATGATATGATTATGCTCTAAGGATTTTACTGCCACAAAGGTATATCATCCAGAACAAATACAAATGATAGCAAAGACTTTCAGAAAAGGTAGCCTAAAGTGAGAATTTTCAGTCCAAGTTCAGAGTACTAAAGAAGTCAGCCTTTTATTTATTTTTTTAATATTTATTTACTTTTCTATTTATTAAGTCCACAAAGCAAATATTTCTCTTTAAAGATATAGCTTTTTTTCGTTGCAAAGTTCAGGCTAGAAAATGCCATTTGCACCACCACCCACCACCTCCCTAATGACAATGTCTTGGTCTTTCCTTCAGCACTGGGAGTTCCAGACAACAAAATAAGTATTTATGAGGCAACACGATGTTTTGCATAACATCTTGTATTTTTTTCTGTTGTTTAGCTATGTGAAAAATGTCTTCAACAGTATATCTTAAACTGAAAGTAGAAATATTCATGCTTTTAGAATGTGGATAGACAGGACCCTTGGACCCTTTCATTTGTAACTTTATTTTTAAAGTCCACTGTGTTTGATCTTATTTCATGGATATTCTTCATCATACTTGTCCAACTTATGTATTACCTCTCACCTAATTATAAAAGAATTCTAAGCCACAATCAATGAAGCCACAGAAAAATAAGCAAAGTCTAATCGTTATTTCGGTAACCATCATTTTGTAAGGAGATCACACTGACCTTAGATTCTCCTGTATTCTTTTCCTTGCTCACAGAAGACAATCATTTGTCAGACTAGATAGAAATACAAAAACAAATATAATCCGAAGATTTTCCCTTAGGCTAATATTTTTTCTATGTGACAAATTCCTGCCATGAAATATTTGCTATTAAACTTGTTTTGAATGATTTCTTTATGAATTAAAGAATAAGCCATGGCCAAATGCCCCTCTCTGTTACCCCAGTAAATCCTATGCAAAGTAGTTGTGTTTTCCAGGTGCAAAGCTATGAATTTTGATTAGCTTAAAAAAAAAGCATGTCCTTTTTCTTTCTTTTCCTCTAGAAATATTATAAGGTTATCCATATGCAAGCCTATCAGAAGATACATGCTATATTATGTGTTATTACACAGCAACGTGCCTAAAATATAGGAAGCAGACCTCCCAGAAAGTCAGCAATTTAGACATTGTCTTACAAAACACTGCAAAAGTAGATGTTCACACACAGGCAGTTTTCCCATAAATGAGGTTAATTTGTGTAAGCAAACTGTCAAAGAACCTGTCATATTCTATTGTCTTTCCAAGTACAAAAATGTTAAACAGATTACAAGACTGAAATAATACCCCAAAGAAATCGCACACAATGAAGAAAATCAACTGGTTTATAGCATTTTCTTTTGAAATTACACTTACATCTGATTCCAAGGACTATTTGTTTGCCTAATTGTGTATGTTGAAGAATACTATTCTGTATTTTTATTTCCATGGTATTTTCTTTAAAATTGCTGTAGTAATAGCATTAGTTTGGGGGAATAAATGAACAAGGTTAAATGTTTCACTCCACTATAAATTTGAATTAGTAAACTGATCCTTTTCATTCTCTGCATTTTTAATCACAGAATCACAGAATGGTAGGGGTTGGAAGGGACCTCTGTGGGTCATCTAGTCCAACCACCCTGCCGAAGCAGGGTCACCTACAGCAGGCTGCACAGGACCTTGTCCAGGTGGGTCTTG